>Ga0256913_10001622_pt1 | contig 11565 bp, 11 predicted proteins | sample Axial_MatmetaG_FD_185970 | JGI IMG/M metagenome (GOLD analysis project Ga0256913, IMG submission 185970) | Deep-sea worm associated microbial mat communities from Axial Seamount, Juan de Fuca Ridge, Pacific Ocean - Axial_Mat | ecosystem: Environmental > Aquatic > Marine > Oceanic > Microbial...
GATGCCACGGGTTCGGGTACCAGGTTGATCACGCCGCCAACAGCTCCCGAACCATAAATCAGAGAGGCAGGCCCTTTGATAATCTCTACCTGATGCAGCCCGTTTTCGTCAATCAGGTAGGGATGATTTTCCGAAAACTGGAAATTTTCCATCGGCATGCCGTTTTTCAGCACCAGTATATTGCTTAATGATAAACCACGAATGACGGGTGTGACTACACCGGGACCTTTTGAAATCAGGCTGACACCGGGCACTTCCGCCATGGAAGCTATCAACGACGGTTGGCCGGAAGTGGTAATTCTGTCAATTCCCAGTGTGCTGATTTTGATGGTGTTCTCGTGCTGCGTGCTGGTGAAGTTCCCTGAAATGACTACCTCCTGTCCCTGAATAATCTTCGGGACCATTTCAATATTCAGCGTTTGTTGTTTGTCTGTGAGATAGAGTTCTTTGTTGATGGTCTGGAAACCTACGTATGAAAACTGGATGATCAGTTCTCCTTTGGGCAGGCCGGACAATTCATAATAACCCTTTTTATCAGTGGTAGTGCCGGTGAGCAGATCGGGTACGTAAACCGTTACACCTGTCAGCGGCTCACCGTTTTCTTTGTCCGTTATCTTTCCCGAAAGTTTTGTTTGTGCGCGGCTTTGCGATATCAGAGCCAGCACAAACAGAAAAACCAGTATCCTTTTTATCATAGCAGGATGATTTTTCCTGAGTTTTAGTTCTCCGGAATATTTTTCAGAACATCCAGTGTCAGATCCCAGAATTTCTGTACGCTTTCAATTTCAATACGTTCATCGGGCGAGTGAGCTCCTTTGATCGTCGGGCCGAAAGAGATCATATCCATACCCGGATATTTGTCGCCTATCAAACCACATTCCAGTCCGGCATGGATGGCCAGTACTTCCGGTTCCGTTTTGAACAGGTTTTTGTAAGACCTTTCTGTTATTTCCACAACGGCGGAATTTGGATTGGGTGTCCATCCCGGATAACCGTCGCCGGTTTCCGTACGGGCGCCTGCTAGTTTGAAAACGCTGGTTACCATATTAGTAGCATCTTGTTTCTCCGATTCTATCGAGCTGCGCTGGCTGGTAGTGACCAATATTTCGTCTTGCTCAAATTTAACGGAGGCCAGATTGGTTGATGTCTGTACGAAGTTCTCGATCTCCTGCGACATAGCCAGTACGCCATGAGGGCAGGCATACAGGGCATTCGTCAGTTCTCTGAAAGAATCCTCGTCAATGACGGTTTCGGGAACTTCTGCTGTTTCTATGGTAAATTTTAAGTTTGGTTCTGTTACATGGTACTCATTCCGCAGGATCTTCTCAAATTTCGGAACTTCTTTTTCAAATTCCGCAGCCTGTCCTTCCGGAACCATGATGACAGCATAAGCTTCGCGGGCGATGGCATTACGTAAATTGCCGCCGTCGAAAGTGTTCAGTTTGATATGATAAGTGTCTTTAAATGTCCACAAAAACCTGTTCAGCATCTTGTTCGCATTGCCCAGCCCTTTGTTGATGTCGTCGCCGGAATGTCCTCCTTTAAGTCCGGAGATCATCAGCTTATAAGCTTTGTGTCCGTCAGGAGCAGTTTCCAGGTCGTAAGGCAGCCACGCCTGGGTATCCTGACCGCCGGCACAACCGATAAACAGCTGGCCCTCATCTTCCGAATCGAGGTTCAGAAGGATTTTTCCTTTCAGAAATCCCGGTTTCAGTCCGAAGGCACCTGTCAGTCCTGTCTCTTCGTCCACCGTAAACAAACATTCCAGCGGACCGTGTTCGATATCATCGGCAACAAGGATGGCCAGTTGGGCTGCCACGCCGATACCGTCGTCGGCACCGAGGGTGGTTCCTTGGGCATGTACCCAGCCGTCTTTGATGTAAGTTTCAATAGGGTCTTTCTCAAAGTCATGCACTTTGTCGCTGTTTTTTTCGCAGACCATGTCTATGTGGCTTTGCAGGATCACCGGTTTTTTGTTTTCCATACCCTGTGTGGCAGGTTTTCGTATCAAAACATTACCAACTTCATCCTGCAGGGTTTCCAGCTGGTGTTTTTTGCCGAACTCTAGCAGGTATTTAATTATCTTCTCTTCTTTTTTCGAAGGACGGGGGATGTCCAGTATTTCTTTAAAATAAGCCCATACAGGCTTTGGCTCCAGTGATAATAAATGTTCGTTCATAATGTTTTGATTTAAGTCAGGCAAATGTAGGAAATTGAAACGGAAAAGTTTCTTTAAATAACGTTAAAAAAGTAATGTTTGTGCCTATTCTTTCGGATGCAATTCGTCAGCTTCCACCCAGGCTTTGGCCCAGCCGGGCAGGGGAGGGATCTCCGATGATAAATCCAAAGTCCTGATTACTTCATCCACCTTAACGATGCCTTTACGGGAAGTGACACCTGTGCGGACAAGTGCCGAGGCGTGAATTTTGCCTTTGCGTACCATTTTCTGGTGGAAATAGATCCATTTGTCATCATGCCCGATAACTTGTGAATGAAGTTCAAATCTCTGAAATAAACGAAGCCTGTGGCGAAACCGCACACTGGAACCGGCAACAGTCAGTCCCCAGTTCTGGCTTCTTACCTGCGACAGGAAACCGCTTCTGATCGCTATGTCGAACCGCCCGAAATCCATCAGGGTCAGAAACCGGCCGTTATTCAATTCGAGAAATATATCAATATCGCCGGGCATAACAGTCATTTTCAACACGCTGACCTCGGAAAGGTTTTTGCTCTTTTTCCTGCCGGCAGTGGCAAATACTTTAATAACGCGTAAATACGGATACATTTATGCCGAATATAATGGGGTTGAATCCTTTAACATTTCAATGGTTTTCACCGGATCTTCCGACGAGAAAACCGTATTTCCGGCTACGAGCACGTCGGCCCCGGCTTTGATTAGTTTCGGTGCGTTTTCCAGGGTCACGCCACCGTCAATCTCAATCATTGCACGGCTGTTTTTTCTAAGGATCAGTTCTTTGAGCTGTGTTATTTTGTTGTAAGTGTTTTCAATGAATTTTTGTCCGCCAAATCCGGGATTAACAGACATCAGCAGCACGAGGTCAATGCCGGCTATGGTGTCTTCCAGCAGGGATACATTAGTATGCGGGTTAAGTACCACGCCTGCCTGCATATTCAGGTCTTTAATGGCGTAAATATTCCGGTGCAGGTGTGTCGAGGCTTCGTAATGGATGGAAAGGATATCGGCACCGGCTTCTTTGAATTTCTCAAAATACCTTTCCGGCTGAACGATCATCAGGTGAACGTCCAGTGGTTTTTCAGCATACTTATTAATTTCTTTGATGATCTGGAAACCAAATGTGATGTTGGGAACAAACACTCCGTCCATGATATCGAGATGGAACCAGTCGGCACGGCTTTTATTTACCATGTCCACTTCCTGCCTCAGTTTACTGAAGTCGGCAGAAAGAAGCGAAGGGGCTATCAGATGACTCATGGGTTCAAAATTAAAAAAAAAGCGTCCTCATCGGGACGCTCTTTAAATTAACCTAAATAAGATTTTAGAATTTTACTTCTCGAAGTGTGTTTTAACCTTCGGATCGCCTTTTCTTTTATCTGTCGAACTCGTTCTCTTGTCAGATCAAATTCTTCGCCGATCTCTTCCAGGGTCATCGGATGCCCGCCGTTCAATCCGAAATAAAGACGGATAACGTCGGCTTCGCGCTGTGTGAGCGTGGAAATGGCCCTGTCGATCTCTTTTTTCAAAGATTCGTAAAGTAAACCGGTTTCAGGAGTTGGTGCTTCGTCACTTTTAAGCACATCATACATGGTGTTGTCTTCATCCTGAATCAGCGGTGCGTCCATAGATACATGCCTTCCGGCATTTCTCATGGATTCTTTAACTTCGGTTTCGGTCATGTCCAGTTCCGAGGCAATCTCTTTGACATTGGGTTCCCTTTCAAATCCCTGCTCCAGTCGTGCGGATGCTTTGTTAATTTTATTAATGGAACCAATTTTGTTCAGAGGCAGACGTACAATTCTTGATTGTTCTGCCAGAGCCTGAAGAATGGACTGCCGAATCCACCATACGGCATAAGAAATAAACTTAAATCCTCGTGTTTCGTCAAAACGCTGTGCGGCTTTAATCAAGCCCAGATTGCCTTCATTGATCAGATCGGGTAATGTAAGGCCTTGGTTCTGATACTGTTTTGAAACAGAAACAACGAAACGCAGGTTGGCTTTTGTAAGCTTTTCCAAAGCTATACGGTCGCCTTGTTTAATCCTGCGGGCGAGCTCAACCTCTTCTTCAGCAGTGATAAGGTCTACTTTCCCTATCTCCTGAAGATATTTGTCAAGAGAGGCGGTTTCACGATTGGTAACCTGCTTGGTGATTTTTAATTGCCTCATTTATCAAATATTAATTTGCGGTTGATTTTTGTTTTATACGTTTTTCAAGTTGAAAAGTTACTGGCTTTTTTCGTGATTTTTCGGCGGACGGGGGATCAGTACTTTTCTTGAGAGTTTTAATTTTCCCGTTCTTTCGTCAATCCCGATCAGTTTGACTTTGACTTTATCGCCTTCCTGTAATACATCCTCTACATTTTCAATGCGTTTCCAGTCGATCTCGGAAATATGGAGCAAGCCGTCTTTTCCGGGCAGGATCTCAATGAATGCTCCGAAAGAAACAATACTTTTAACAGTTCCCAGATATACTTCGTTCAATTCCGGAACGGCTGTAATGCCACGGATCCAGTTTTTAGCTTTTTCGATGGATTCTTTATTGCTTGACGAAATGTCAATGACACCGAAATTACCTTCTTCCTCAATAATGATCGTAGCACCTGTTTCTGCCTGGATTTCCTGGATGACTTTTCCGCCGGGTCCGATAACGGCACCGATGAATTCTTTGTCGATCATCATCTTTTCGATTCTCGGAACGAATTCTTTGTAATCTTCACGTGGACTTTCAATGGTCTTGGCCATTTCACCTAAGATGTGCATCCTTCCCAGACGTGCCTGTTCCAAGGCTTCTTCAAGAATTTCGTATGATAATCCGTCCACTTTAATGTCCATCTGACAGGCTGTGATGCCGTCTTTGGTGCCGGTTACTTTAAAGTCCATGTCTCCCAGGTGATCTTCGTCACCCAGAATATCTGAAAGGACAGCGTATTTTTCGGTTTCCATATCTGTAATCAGCCCCATAGCAATACCTGCAACAGGTTTTGATATTTTAATACCGGCATCCATCAAAGCGAGGGTGCCACCGCAAACGGTTGCCATGGATGAAGATCCGTTCGATTCAAGGATGTCGGAAACGATGCGAATGGTATAAGGATTGTCTTCTCCGGAAGGTACAACCTGTTTCAGAGCACGTTCGGCAAGGTTTCCATGACCGATCTCTCTTCTGGCAGGGCCGAACATCCGTTTTACTTCACCTGTTGAAAATCCGGGGAAGTTATAATGCAGAATGAAATTGTTGGAACCTTCTATCAATGCTCCGTCAATAGTTTGAGCATCCATTTTGTTACCCAGCGTCACAGTGACCAGTGCCTGTGTTTCACCTCTGGTGAATACGGCTGATCCGTGTGTAGCCGGCAGATAATCCACTTCGCACCAGATGTCTCTGATCTGATCCAGTTTTCGTCCGTCCAGTCTTACTCTTTCGTCCAGAATGGCATTCCTTACAGCTTCTTTCTCCACATCGTGGAAATATCTTTTGACCATGCCTTCTTTTTCTTCGCGCTCTTCTTCCGGAATGGTTTCCAGGAATTCGTCACGGACAGCTTCAAAAGCTTCCGTACGGGCATGTTTATCATTAATGCCCTGCAGGGCTATTTCATAGCATTTCTGATAAGTGGCTTTCTTAACCTGTTCACGTAACTCGTCATCGTTGGTTTCATGAGAATAGTCGCGTTTTTCTTTGGCTTTTTCCACCATGTCAGCCAGCTCGAGCTGTGCTTTACATTGTTCTTTAATGGCTTCGTGTGCCACTTTAATGGCTTCCAGCATGACGCTTTCCGAAACTTCTTTCATTTCGCCTTCCACCATGTTGATGTTATCCAAAGTTCCGGCAACCATAAGTTCCAGGTCAGCTTCTTCGATTGCGGTTAATGATGGGTTGATGACGAATTCACCGTGGATACGTGCCACTCTGACTTCCGATACGGGGCCGTGGAATGGAATGTCCGAAACCATAATGGCGCTGGAAGCAGCTAAGGCTGCGTAAGCGTCGGGTGCGATATCCGACTCGGCAGAGATCAGCTGGATAAGTACCTGCGATTCGGCATGATAATCATCCGGGAATAATGGCCTCAGGGCCCTGTCAACGAGGCGGGAGATGAGGATCTCATAATCGGAGGATCTGCCTTCGCGTTTAAAAAATCCACCGGGGAATTTACCGGTAGCAGCATATTTTTCTTTGTAATCTACGGATAGAGGGAGGAAGTCAACGTCTTCACGGGCTTCTTTGGCTGAGACAACGGTTGCCAGCAGCATAGTTTTTCCGACTTTTACCACTACGGATCCGTCTGCCTGTTTGGCCAGTTTTCCGGTTTCAATACTAATGGTTTCGCCCGATTTCAGTTCAAATGTTTTTGTTATTGCTTTAATAGACATGTTTTCTTTTTTTCTTATTTCTTCTGGTGTTACGTTTGTGAGTTGATACAAACACAAAAAAAGGCAATCAACCAATTGCCTTTTTTCTGTGCATCAGATTTTTCTCGTTATTTTCTTAATCCGAGTTCCTTAATAATGGAACGGTATCTTTCAATATCTTTTTCTTTCAGATAGTCGAGAAGTTTTCTTCTTTTCCCGACCAGTCTGATCAGTGCTCTTTGGGTAAACAGGTCTTTTTTGTTCTTTTTCAGGTGACCTGTCAGGTGCTTAATACGATAAGTAAATAAGGCAATCTGGCCTTCTGCTGATCCTGTGTCAGTTACCGTACTTCCGTACTTTTCAAAAATTTCTCTTTTCTTTTCAGCTGTTAAATACATATATGCTTCTTTTTTCCTTACAAAAATTGGGGTGCAAAAATATAAACTTTATTCATAACAGCCAACTTTTTTATGAATTATTTTTTGCCGGTATCTTGCTCATTGCCCGTTCACTGATGGCGGTAATTGTCAATGAGGGATTTACACCGGGATTGGCTGAAATCATGGAGCCGTCGCAAATATACATATTATTATAGCCGAATACCCGGTTGTTCTTGTCAATAACCCCTTCTTTTTCGTCAGCACCCATGACGGCACCACCCAGAATGTGGGCTGTGGAAGGAATGTTAAAGATTGATTCGGTGATATAAACAAAAGATTTCCCTCCTGATATCTCACTGTAAGCATCTGCCAGTTTTTTGGCATCCGGGATATGTGCTGTGGGTTTGGTGCCTTCGGTTACTTTCGACTTCAGCCGGAACCATCCTTTTTTAAGACTTAACGTGCTGTCAATGTGCTGCATGAATAGTAAAACAACAGATTGCCGGGCAAAATCCCTGACGGTGTATAACTTCAGATAAGTGAGCGGACTTTTGAAAAATTCTTTGATAATCCTGCCGAAACGGATGAAGACATTGCTGCCCGGAACAAAGGGTAACAAGCCTGTTCGCCAGAATCCGGACCCCTGGGCATATCTTACGGGTTCCAGATGTGTGTAGTCGTCCGAATGATAGATGGAACCGATGGCCACACCTTTGGAGAAATCTTTTTCCTTGTCGGCTGACACGTTGAAGATCAGGCTTTCGTTATTGGTGCGTACTTCTTCACCCACCTTATCGCTCAGCCTGGAGAGGGATTTGTTTTTTAATTTTATCAGCAGTTTGACGGTGCCCAGTACGCCACCGGCAAAGACGACACCTTTGCTGCGTACTTTGTATTTTCGTTTGATAAATTTTGTGGAGTCTCTGTAGGTGAGCTCGTATTCCGTTTTTTCACCGGATTTGATCTCTTCAACGTCAATCACTTCTTTTTCGGGAAGTATATCCACGCCGTTTTGTTCAGCGAGATACAGATAATTCTTATCCAGCGAGTTTTTTGCATTATACCTGCATCCCGTCATACAGCCGCCGCAGCTATTGCATCCGGTTCGCTCGGGTCCTTTTCCGTCAAAGTAAGGATCGGGTACGGTTACGTCAGGTTCCCCGAAAAAAACCGAGACTTTTGTCGGTTCGAAATAGGTTTCCCTGTGCTGCCTGATGGCCAGTTCTTTCAGGAATGTGTCGCCGAGTTCCAGCTGAGGCGTGTCGGCAGCGCCCAGCATTTCCAAAGCTGTTTCGTAGAACGGACGGAGTTCTTCATCCCAGTTGCCGAGGTGTGCCCAGCTGCCTGTCTGGTAAAAAGCTTTTTTCGGTCTGGCCAGTGTATTGGCATAGACCAACGATCCGCCGCCAACGCCTGTCCCGCTTAAAATGCCGATATGCTTGTAAAAAGTCATTTTCATGATGCCGAAAAAATGCAGGGAAGGCAGCCATAGCCATTTGCGCAGGTTCCAGTTGGATTTCGGGAAATCTTTACTGTTGTATCTCTTGCCTTTTTCAATAACCAGGACTTTGTATCCTTTTTCGGAAAGACGCAGGGCGGAAACGGAGCCTCCGAAGCCGCTCCCGATGATGATGTAATCGTAATTTGTTTCAGGCATTATTTATTATTTTCTGTAAAATTTTTCAGATTATCCAGGAAATTGCTCCAACTGTGCTTCCATTTTTCAAGTTTGGCTGTTTCTTTCAAACCTGAATGACTGAAATTAAGCAGGGTTTTTCCCTCTTCCGGTTCTTTCAGACGGAAAGTGATTACCGATTCGTCCCAGTTCAGGTTGCCTTCTGCAAACTCCCAGACAACTTTCCGGTTTTGCTCCAGCTCTTTGAGTAACACTTTCAGATGAATATCTTCTTCAAAAGCAAAAGCAGCATAAGTTTCTGTTACCGGTATTGTTATTACGTTTGGCGCAAACCAGCGGGCCAGATAATCCTGATCCGTCAGGGCTGTGAACACGTCAGAAATATGCGCATCAATGATGCGACTTAACCGGATGACGGCCATATCAATATATGTCTGTTTTTTTACCCAGGCCCAGATACAATCCCAGCAGGCTGTATAAAATCAACATAAATCCAATCACGTAAATGACCGTATTGAGCAATTCTTCCGAATAGTTCATCACGACAAATCCCATGACGATGAAGAAAATACCTGCCAGCGTATATAACCACATCATAGGTTCTTTTTCGGGTTTAAGTAAGCCTGTCGTCAGCCAGAGCATACCCATCCAGACGATCCAGAATGAAAAGACAATGTAGAAATACCTCTCATCACTGAAAGGATATGTAAGTAAAACAATGCCGGAAAACCCGTCGGCAATCAGTTCCATTACAATTTTATCACTAATGGGTTTGTCAAACCGGATGAAAAGAAATATTACTGTCAGTGCTGCTGCTATGGTAAGCACTACAGCGTACAGAGCCGAAAAACCTTCCATCATATGGTTAAAAAACACAGCAGCCAGTCCGGCCACAAGAAAAACAAACAATCTGATAAGGCGTAAAGATAAATTCATGATAAGGTTGTTTTGATGACAAATTTAATAAGAAAGCAGCATGAATAGAAAAATTTATAAGCGGAAGACGATGTATAGAAATTAATTCCGAAAAAACTTTTAGAAAAAAGCACGTTATTTAGACTAATTTTAATTAATTTCTTTATTTTTGAGGATCAGAAAAATAAAAAACGATGCCAGTTGAATATGTTCTGTTAGTCAATAAAAATGATCAGCCGCTGGGCACCATGGAAAAAATGACCGCTCATGAACGCGGTGAGCTCCACCGTGCTTTTTCGGTATTTGTGTTTAACAGTAGGGGGGAGATGATGTTACAGAGACGGGCCTCAGAGAAATATCACTCGGGTGGATTGTGGACCAACACCGTGTGCAGTCATCCGAAAGCGGGTGAAGATGTGAAGTCAGCAGCCGTCAGGAGGATGAATGAGGAGATGGGATTTGAGTGTGATATAGAAGAGCTGTTTACTTTTTTATATAAATCTGATGTAGGTGATGATCTTACCGAACATGAATTTGATCATGTTTTTGTCGGTTATTCCGATGCTAAACCCAATCCAAATCCCGAAGAGGTAGAAGACTGGAAATATGTTTCTATGAAGTGGCTGGTTAAAGATGTGGAAGAAAATCCGCAGGACTATACGGTCTGGTTTCTTATCGCCCTGAAAGAATTACTGAAACATGTTGACCTGGTGAGGCAGTAGGGTTTCAGGATCCCTTGAATAATTTTAGAAAAGAGCAGACTACTTGTAAACAGTAAAATAATCAGGTATCGTCTTAAAACAGGTTGACATTTTTGTCTACAATCTTTTCTCTGTTAGTGCTTCAAGAGGAATCAGCTGTGGTTGAATTGGTTTGTTTCTTTTAAAACTCTTTGGTCAGCCGGTTTCCCATCAGGTTATAATCTTCCAGAACAATACGGACCTCGCTGTCGTATTGCAGGCGGAGTTCATTTTTCAGGATCATGATGGCAGAGTTGATTTCAGGATCCTCCCATACGGATTTACTGACAGATAAGGTCACCGTATATTTATCTTTGTTGTGTTTTATCTGTACGGCATTGGCCGTCTCCACGCTAAAATAGCCAAGATCCTGTAAAGTGTAAACCAATGTCTGAATATTGTTTTCTGTGACATACCCCTGATAATAAACTTCATTGTCAGTTTCTCCGACCGGTACACGTTCGCCCGGAAAAGTTGGCTGGCTGATAGCGATAAGAAACCCTATTGAGAAGAAGATGACAATTCCCAGAATTGTATAACCTGCTACTGCCCAGTTGGATGCCCGGACATATTCTTCTTTGTCTAACTCGTTTATGTCTTTTTTCAAAAAAGACCGGTACAGCAGGGCAGCGGCAATTCCCCATACGGCTGTAAACACAAAGTTGGGAATTTTATCCAGAATTTCCGCCGGAAGTTTGATCAGCAACACAATCAGCAGTACCGTGAATATGAATGTTGCCAGAAGCGAAAATAAAGCGTCTTTAGGCCTTTTAAGTACCTTGAAGTTTTTATAAAACATGATGCCTGCCGGAACAGGGCCGCCCAGGACTGCTGAGAGATCGGTTTGTGCTTCGTTGAAATACCTGATCTTTTTCCTTTTTGTTTCGGGAAGTATTTCTGCCATTTACACGGTTATGTTTGTGATGTTTTGATGAGTTCTTTAATACCCGAATTGCTGGGGAATTCGTAAACCCGTAAATTGAATTCGGGAACTACCGCCAGGATATGATCAAATATATCTGCCTGGATGTCTTCATATTCAGCCCAGTCGGTTGTTTTAGTGAATACATAAATCTCTATGGGCAGCCCTTTCTCGGACAGAGGTAGCTGGCGCACCAGAAATGTCATGTTGTTGTGGATGTCCTGTCGGTTTTTCAGATAAGCTTTCAGGTAGGCCCTGAATACGCCTATATTTGTCTGGCGTCGTCCGTTGACGACTGACTCCGGATCGGTATTGAACTTTTTATTGTATGCTTTCAGCTCTTTCTCTTTGGCTTCCAGATATGGTTTTAGTACCACGATCTTTTTGAATTTTTCCAACATCTCCTCTGTGCAGAAAGCA
>Ga0256913_10001623_pt1 | contig 11561 bp, 11 predicted proteins | sample Axial_MatmetaG_FD_185970 | JGI IMG/M metagenome (GOLD analysis project Ga0256913, IMG submission 185970) | Deep-sea worm associated microbial mat communities from Axial Seamount, Juan de Fuca Ridge, Pacific Ocean - Axial_Mat | ecosystem: Environmental > Aquatic > Marine > Oceanic > Microbial...
TGATATAGAAAACACCTATTATTATAAACAAGATAAAACAGTTAAGGCTGATTTGAAACTTAAAAAAGGATGGAATTATATCACGGTAGTTGCGCATAATAAAACGGGCAGCGATGAGGTAAAACTAAAAATTTTCCTTGATTAAACTGGGATTTATTTTCATTTCAATTTTTTTTTATTATTTTAGCGCAATAAACAAAATGATGAATATATACAAAACGACATCCTTTTTGACAATCTTTCTGTTCCTGAGCATTTCAGCATTGGCCCAGGACAAAATAAACAATGAAACACCTAAAGTATTTCTTGTTGGCGAACAGGAAAATGAATATGCAGATCTGATAGATCAATATTCGCAAAGCCTGATCGGAATAAGCAATGATTCGATAGAATTAGCATATATAAACTGGATGTATTTGTTGTACGACATGGAATCATATTCTCACAAGATAGGATTTGATCTAAATGGAATTAAACTTTGGATTAATGTGTTTTGGAATAAAAACGGAAATATCGATTATATTTCTTATTATCCCAAACCTAATAGTAAAAATATGGAATTCAACAAATTAACTGCTTTTTTATCCGAATTTATTAAAAACTATAAACCAAGAATGAAATCAAATGAAAATTTCGCTCATTTCGGATCTGCAAAATTTCCTTCCTTTGCGGAAAATTATATTCCTGACAAATAATATTTGTTAAAACATGTGATTATTATTAAGAAAGAGCTGATTCATATTTTTATAAACCGGGAAAAATAACAATTAGTCTAATAATTAACTCTAATTGTTTGTATTTTAAAGAAAACATCCTACCTTTGCACGAATTTTTTAAAATACGATAATTTAATAAAACTTATTAAGATATGGCTTTAATTGGAACGATTAGAAAAAATACCTGGATATTAGTGGTTCTTATCGCTGTAGGTATGGGCGGATTTATTCTTCAAAGTGTTGTATCAGGAAGCAGGCAATATGCTTCAGGTGACAATTTTACAATTGGAAAAGTAAATGGAGAAAAAATAGATTACAGAGAATTTGAACAAACCGAGAGGATTTTATATCAAAATTCAAATTCCGATAATGTTTATGCAAATAAATCTAATTTATGGAATTATTTCAAAAATAAAACTTTAACCGAAACTTTGGCAGAAGATATGGGACTCGGTGTTAGTACCGAAGAACTTTTGGATTTGGAATTCGGACAAGATCTTAGTCCGATAATAACTTCAAGATTCAAGAATCAGCAAACAGGCCAAGTAGACAGAAGTCAATTGGATCAAATTAAAAAACTGATTGATGACGATCAACTCAATAAAGAATATAAACAATTTTGGGCTATACAAGAAAAAGAAATTATTTACGACAGATTGAAAACCAAGATGAGCAATATGGTAGCCAAGGCTATTTATACTCCAAAATGGTATGCTGAAGAAAGTTATAATCTGGATGAATCAAAAGCAGACTTCAACTATGTAAAAGTTCCTTTTGATAAAGTGAATGATGACGAAGTAGAAGTAACGGATAAAGATATTCAAGCTTACATAAATAAACACAAGAATCTTTATACAAATGATGAAGAGAAAAAAGTACTTAAATATATTGTTATTGATGTAAAACCTACGGAAAAAGACATCAATTCATTGAAAAGTACTGCAAATCAACTTGTACAAGATTTCAAAACATCGGAAAACGATAGTTTATTTGCAATAACACACGATGGTGTTTATACCAATATATATTACAAATACGAAGATCTTCCAGAACAATTAAAAGCAGATTCAATTCCTTTAAATATTGGAACAATAATAGGTCCATATAAAGAAAACGGAACTTTTACCATAGCTAAAATTTTAGATAAAAAACTTGTTCCGGATAGCGTTAAAGCTAGACATATACTCAGATCAGTACAACAAGGTGATAAAGAAGGTTATGCTAAAGCAAAAGCTACTATTGATAGTTTGAAAACTCTATTGGAAGCGGGGAAAGAATCTTTTGATTCCCTTGCTGTGAAATTCAGCCAGGATCCGGGTAGTAGTTCCAAAGGTGGTGATCTCGGTACTTTTGCTCAAGGTAGAATGGTAGGTCCGTTTAACGATGCCTGCTTCAATGGTGAAAAAGACAAATATTACATTGTAAATACAAGATTTGGTGTTCACCTGATAAAAATCGAAGATCAGATATTTAACGATAAGAATCCTAAATATAAAGTTGCGTATGTAACTGTTACGATCACTCCTAGTCAGGAAACACAGGATTCCATCTATGAGGCAGCTAGTGAATTGTTGACTAACAATAGTACTATCGAAGCTCTTGAGGACAGCGCAAAGACAATGAATTTTGAGGTGAAACAATCTATTCCTCTAAAATCAAACGATTATACTTTTATGGGACTCGGAGGAGGACAAACATCAAGAAGTATTATCAAATGGGCTTTTGAAGACGGTACTGAAGAAGGAGATATAGCTCCGGAAGTTTACTCATATACTAACAAAAAACATTATTATAATGAAAAATATGTAATAGTGATGCTGGATGCAGTTTATCCCGAAGGAATAAGAAGTGTTGACGATGCAAGAAAAGATGTTGAAATGATTGTCAAAAACAAATTGAAAGGAAAGAAAATAGCTGAAATGATAAAAACAACTGATATCAGTGGAATTGCATCCCAATTCAGCATTAAAGTTGACACTGCAGTTCAAGTTGTCTTTAAAAACAAATTTATCAACAACCTCGGAAATGAACCCAAAGTTATCAGTTATGCTTTCAACGGAGAAAAAGATAAAGTTTATGGACCAAGCATTGGCAACTCAGGAGTTTTCATGGTTAAACCATTATTGGTACAACCACCGGCAATTAAAGCTAATGTTGTAAATGTGAAAAAGACTATGACTGATAAAGTAAGAAATGAAATAAATTACAGACTGCTGAATGCAATTGCAAAAAATGTTAAAATTGAAGATAGAAGAAGTAAATTTTTCTAATAAATCTCAATTGTATATAATAATAAAAAAAGCTGTTTCATAAGAAGCAGCTTTTTTTATGCCAAAAATCTCATAATTATTTCATATATAAATTTGTTATATATAAAATTTATATTATTTTTGTAGAAATAATTAGTCATAGGGTGTCTGTTATTTTATTGCCTTGTCGAAAACAAATATTTCGACAAGGTTTTTTATAAAAACATAAGCGTTACATAAATATATTTCTATGTCTTTTTTAATAATCCAGGGAGTTATCATCGGGCTTATATTAAGTATAATGACAGGACCTATATTCTTTATATATATACAAGTAGCTTCAGAAAAAGGATTCAGAGCTGCGCTTGCTGTCGGAATAGGTGCTTGGCTGAGTGATCTTTTATTTATTTTGTTCGTAACATTGGGAGTTGGGTCATTTATCTCTTTTATAGAATGGGAAGGATTTAAGTTTTGGTTTGCTCTTTTCGGAGGTATAATGTTGATCGTCTTTGGAATATCCACGATTTATATAGCAAATAAAAAGAAACTAAAAATAAAGAATAAAATTCCTGTACCCAATGACAAAAACTATATGAATTTGTTCTTAAAAGGTTTTTCTATCAATTCTTTCAATCCTTTTGTTGCGATATTCTGGCTAGGAACAATGGGAATTTTAACGGCACTTGTAAATAATAAAATTCCCGATACCAATCAAAAATTTAATTTTTTTGCTTCTATCTTTAGCATTGTTGTTATTACAGATATCATTAAAATTTATCTAAGCAAAAAGATCAAACATTTTCTCAAATCACCGACATCTTTGTATAACCTGCAAAAAGCCATCGGAATAATATTAATAGTTCTGGGAACTGTCTTAATTATAAGAGGTTCATTAAATTAATTTCATCATTTTTTTTATAATAAAAAAATAGAAGTATCTTTGTTGTCAAAATTTAATGTTATGTCAAAAATAGTTTATTTTATTCTTTTCTTAATATCAGCTTCTTTAATGGTATTATTGTTAATGTCAGCACCTCAATGGTTTTGGGCAATGCTTCCTTTTACCGGTACTTTTTTAGTTAAATCTTTAGATGTACTATAAATCAAACAACTTATGAGTTTATTAACTGTTGGTACAATGGCATTTGACTCCATTGAGACCCCTTTCGGAGGTGTAGATAAAGTAGTAGGTGGTGCCTGTACTTATATCAGCTGGGCTGCATCATATTTTACAGACAAAATTAATCTTGTTTCTATCGTAGGAAATGACTTTCCCGAAAAAGAACTGGATGCACTTAAAAGAAGAGGTGTAGATCTTAGCGGCTTGGAAATAAAACAAGACGGAAAAACATTTTTCTGGAGAGGAAAATATCATTACAATATGATATCTAGGGACACATTGACTACTGATCTCAATGTACTTGATGATTTCAATCCCGTATTACCAGAACATTTCAAATCATCTGAATTTGTAATGCTTGGAAATCTCACTCCGGATATTCAGGATCAGGTTCTTAATCAACTCACATCTGCAAAAGATTCTTTTGTCGCTCTTGACACAATGAATTTCTGGATGGATATCGCTATGGAAAAATTGCTGGAAGTGATCCGAAAAGTTGATGTACTTATCATCAATGATGAGGAAGCACGCCAATTGAGCGGAGAATATTCTTTGGTCAATGCTGCAAAAAAAATACATACATTGGGACCGAAATATCTGATTATAAAAAAAGGAGAACACGGTGCTATGCTTTTTAATGAAAATAAAGTATTTTTTGCCCCCGGCTTACCTTTGGCAGAAGTTAAAGATCCTACCGGAGCAGGAGACACATTTGCAGGCGGATTTATGGGATATCTTGCTAAAACAGGAGATACTTCTTTTGAAAATATGAAAAGAGCACTTATCTATGGATCAACAATGGCATCATTTTGTGTTCAGGAATTCGGTATTGAAAACCTGAAGAAAATAGACCTGGATAAAATAAATGAAAGAGTAACAGCTTTTTCCAATTTGGTCAAATTTGATATTCCTGAATAGAGAAATCAGGCTAATAAAAAAAGCCTTTCGAAAAAAAACGAAAGGCTTTTTTTATTTGTTATGATTAAATATTATCCTGTCAATTTAAATATCACAGGTAGTGTATAATATACTTTCACTTTACGACCACCTTGCCTACCGGGCACCCATTTCTTAGACATGTTATTCATACTTTTGATAACTTTTGCTGCTGCTTCACCGCAGCCTCCTCCGATATCCCTGAGGATTTTCACATCGGAAACTTTACCGTTTTTATCAACAACAAATCTAATAACGGCTCTTCCTTCAATTCCGTTTTCTCTGGCTATAGAAGGATATTTCAAATTAGCATAAATATATTGCATCAATTTCTCCTGAGAGCACTTCTCTTTTTCCGCTTTAGTCGATTTATCCTCACATCCGGGAAATCTCGGCATTTGCTCTACTATCTGGAAAATCTCTTCTTCTTTTGGTGGAGGCGGAGGTGGAGGTGGAGGTGGTGCCACATGAGTAGTATCTTCAGGTGGTGCTTCCACTATATCATCTTCCGAAATATCCTGAGATGCAAACTCAGGTTGCTCTTCATCATCCAAAATCTCTTCTTCCGGTACTTCTTCAATTACCGGTGGCGGTGGTGGTGGCGGTGGTTTTGGTGGTTCTGCCGTTCTGGGTGGTTCTATTTCAAAATCTTCATCCACGTTAAGATCATAACCAGTAAGATCCAGTTTTTTCTCATAAGTAGTCCAATTGAAGACAATGAATACCACAGCTAAAGAAGCAACCAGTCCAAATAATAAAACTGATTTACGCAATTTAAATGGATCAACTTCAGGATATTTATTTCTGGCAACAAGTGGAGATGCCGTTTTTTTATCCTTATAAATTGATTTTAAATCTCTCTTTTTATTCAGAAAATACTTTAAAACAAATATTACCGCAATTACCATAACTGCGATTAATACTATTAAAAATAAAGACTGAACTGTTGTGAATTCAAAATTCATCTTTAAAATTTTTATTAATTAACAATACAAAAAATACCCCTGTTATATTCGCTACAATGTCAAAAGTATCAAAACTTCTTCCTATATCCAAATATTTTTGTAATATTTCTAAGATTATACCCAAAAAAACACTAAACACAATTCCAATAATCATAAATCGTCTTCGTTTTGCTTCCTGTATTTTCTTTGAAGCATAAAACCAAATACTCATCAAAATAAAATACATTAAAAAATGCACTATTTTATCTGCTCCATTAAATAAATGTACCTTTTCAGTATGTAAGGCTGATTTTGGCAACAAAGAAAGAACGATTATCACAAAAGACCAAATAACTATATAACAATGTCTTACTAACACTATACTTTTATATGTAGCTCCTCATAGTTATTCATTAGATGCAATAATAACTAAAAGGGTTGTATGTTTAAAAAAAATTATGAAATTAATTCTTCATAAGTTTTGGCATCCAATAGATCTTCAGCTTCTTCAGGATTAGACAATTTGATCTTAACAATCCATCCTTTACCATAAGGATCTTCATTTATCGCTCCGGGATTATCTCCATCGTCTTCATCCAATTCAGGATTGAATTCCAATATTTCACCCGACATAGGGGAAAACAAATCCGATGTGGTTTTTACAGCTTCTACGGTTCCGAATACTTCATCTTTTGTCAATTCGTCACCGACAGTATCCACTTCCACATAAACAATTTCACCTAATTCAGCCTGTGCAAAATCAGTTATACCGACTGTTCCGATATCTCCTTCTATTTTGATCCACTCGTGATCTTTAGTATATTTCAAATCGTTAGGAATATTCATTATTTATTCAATTTATATATTTAGAAAAATTAAAATTACAATTTATCAGTACCGAAAGTATTTCCCTTAGACAAATCTCCCGTTTCCCATCCTTTCAAAAACCACCTAACCCTTTGTTTGGAAGTACCATGAGTAAAAGCATCCGGGACTACATATCCTCTTGCTTTCATTTGTATCCTGTCGTCGCCTACTGCTGCAGCCGCATTTACCGCTTCTTCAATATCTCCTTTTTCCAGTATATTTTGCATCTTTTGCTCATAATGAGCCCATACCCCCGCAAGGAAATCAGCTTGCAGTTCCAGTCTCACCGACAATACATTTCCACCTTTTTGATCCAGTTTTCTCCTACGACCTTCCACTTCATAAGTGATACCTAAAAGATTTTGAACATGATGTCCAACTTCATGAGCCAAAATATATGCCATTGCAAAATCCCCTGTTGCATTAAACCTTCTTTGAAGATCTTTATAAAAACTCAGGTCAATATAAATCTTCTGATCTGCAGGACAATAAAACGGACCTGTAGCTGACTGAGCCGTACCACAACCGGATTGATCGTATCCTGAATACAATACCAGTTTGGGTGGAATATATGTTTCTCCCATATTCTCAGCAAACAATTTTGTCCAAACAACTTCAGTCTCCTTAAGTACCACACTCACAAAATCAGCAAGCGCATCTTCATTTTTATCCCTTGTAGTTTGAACTTGAACTGCAGGTTCTGTTTGGAATTGTTGAAGTACATTCAAAGGATTCTCGCCCAACAAAAATGCAATAATAGCAAGTATAATAGCACCTATCCCAATTCCTCCTCCTACTCGTTTAACAGAACGGCCCCTTCTATGATCTTCAACATTTTTACTTCTTTCTCTATTTTGCCAACGCATAAAAATATTTTTAAGTTCCAAAGGTAAAAAATATATAAAAATTGATGATATAAAATCATAAAAAAATATACTGTTTTATTTAATAATCACGTTTCTATTAATCATTAAATATATAACTCTTTTTTATAAAATCGATTATAGAGTATTGCAAATAATAATATGTTTTCGTATCTTTACGTTTTAATTGTAATAAACAAATAATAAATGAGTAATATTCAATATAATGAAGATAACATTGTTTCTCTGGACTGGAAAGATCATATCCGTCTGAGACCGGGAATGTATATTGGAAAACTGGGGAATGGAGCTGCTTCAGATGATGGAATTTATATATTGATAAAGGAAGTAATCGACAACTCGATTGATGAATATGTAATGGGACACGGTAAAAAAATTGAAGTTTCAATCAAAGAAGGTAAGGTTTCAATCAGAGATTACGGAAGAGGAATTCCTCTGGGGAAAGTAGTGGAATGCGTATCTAAAATCAATACCGGTGGAAAATATGATTCCAAAGCATTTAAAAAATCAGTAGGTCTTAACGGTGTAGGTACAAAAGCGGTAAATGCTTTATCCGAATATTTCAAAGTACAATCAATAAGAGACGGCAAAAGCAAAACAGCAGAATTTTCAAAAGGAGAGATTACAAAAAACGGTAAAATCGTTTCATGCAGCGAACCAAACGGGACATTGATAGAATTCATTCCCGACAGCACTATTTTTAAAGATTATTTTTTTAGAAATGAATTTGTAAGCGAAATGCTTTGGAATTATGCATTTTTGAATTCTGGATTGAGACTGAAATTCAATAATGAAACGATGTATTCCAAAAACGGATTACTGGATTTGCTCAGCAAAAAAGTCAATGAAAAACATATAAAATATCCAATCATATATCTCAAAGGTGAAGATATCGAAATCGCTTTGACACATTCAAATAGTTACGGTGATGATTATTATTCTTTTGTAAACGGGCAATTTACAACTCAGGGAGGAACACATTTAAGTGCATTCAGAGAGGCTATTGTAAAGACCATTAGAGAATTTTACAATAAGAATTTTGATTCCAGGGATATTCATTCGGGAGTCATAGCAGCTATCAGCATAAGAATCGAAGACCCGATTTTCGAATCCCAAACAAAAACAAAATTAGGTTCTCAAAATACGGGTCCCGATGGTCCTACTATGAGAACTTTTATCGGAGGCTTTATCTCTAAAGAGTTTGACAATTATCTTCACAGTCATGAAGAAGCTGCAAAAGCTATTTTAAATAAAATAAAACAAGCTGAAAAAGAAAGAAAAGAAATAGCGGGAATAAAAAAAATAGCAAGAAAAAAAGCCAAAGTAGCAAATCTCCATAATAAAAAATTAAGAGATTGCAGGATACATTATAACATGAATAAAAAAGATCCTGAGCTTAAAGAAAATACTACCATATTTATCACAGAAGGGGATTCTGCAAGCGGATCGATCACAAAAGCCAGAGATGTCCAAACTCAAGCGGTATTCAGTCTGCGTGGTAAACCCTTGAATTCATATGGTTTGACAAAGAAAATCGTCTACCAAAATGAAGAATTCAATTTGTTGCAACATGCTCTTAATATTGAAGAAGGATTGGAGGGATTGAGATATAACCGTGTCGTAATCGCCACTGATGCTGATGTTGACGGTATGCATATTCGTTTGTTGCTTTTGACATTTTTTCTACAATTTTTTCCTGAATTAGTTACCCACAATCATTTGTATATATTGGAGACACCACTATTTAGAGTAAGAGATAAAAAAGACACATATTATTGTTATTCCGAACAAGAAAAACAAGATGCTATAAACAAATTGAGAGGGAAAGCCGAAATCACAAGATTCAAAGGGCTTGGAGAAATATCTCCTGATGAATTCGGTGGATTTATAGGAGATGATATCAGACTCAGTCCCGTGAACCTCCAGAGTTCAACCCAAATAGAAGAACTGTTATCTTATTATATGGGAAAAAACACTCCTGACAGACAGGAATTCATTATTTCAAATTTAAAAGTAGAACTTAATGATCTTGAGAATAATTCTAAAAACGGAAAGGGAAAAAACAAAACAAATAAACAAAAAGAAGTGGTGGAACAGGAATTGTTTTAGGTGAATTTATATAGTATTAAATATTCACCGGTATGAATATTGTTGTAAATGTAAATCTTTAATTTCTCACACAAAGCAGCATATTTACGGTTTTCAGCATCTTATAATAAAATGTTTTTTATAAATGAATGTATATTTAATTATTTAATAAATTTTTTATAAAAAAAATCAAAAAATTATACCATTAAATAAAATAAATACTATTTTTAACCTTTAATTTATAGCAATAATAATTCAAAACTATTGTAATTTGTTTTATACTATTGATTTTAAATAAGTAAAATATGAAGATTTTTAAGCACTTATTAATTTTAGCAGCAATTGTAATATTGAATACAGGCATAAAAGCCCAGGATATTCACTTTTCACAATTTTATATGTCACCGTTGAATCTTAATCCGGCAATGACCGGAGTTTCGAATTGTACATCAAGACTTATTGGTAATTTCAGAAACCAATGGGCTCCAGTTCTTAAATCCAATGCTTATAATACATTCTCTATGTCTTATGACCAGAAAATGCCTGTTGGCAGATATGATTATTTCGGTATCGGAGGAGCATTGTGGGGTGATGTTGCAGGCACGCATAATTACGGTACAATGGAAGGAAAAGTATCGTTTTCATATTCAAGAAAAATGGGTGGATACAGGAAAAAAGCTCATTTTCTTGTAATCGGTGCTGAAGGAGGACTGGCAAGAAGAGGTTTAAGTACTGAAAACTTTAATTTTCCGGATCCTTTAAATAACCAAATAGAATTCATCGATAATCCTAATTTCTTTTTTGGAGACATATCTGCAGGAATACTTTGGTTTTCAATGTTGGATGAATATTCAAACTTCTATGTAGGAATGGCTGCTCATCATTTAAATCAAGCAAATCAAGCATTCAAAAGATCGATAAGAGATACATTAGGAAATGTTATCAGAAATATTGATGATTTTAACGGATTGTATACAAAATTCACTTTTCACGGTGGAGGACAATTTGAATTGCAACCAAGAATAAGTATATTACCATATTTTGTAGTATTTTTACAAGGACCGTTCGTTCAAGTTAATGCCGGTACAAGTTTCAGATTTGCCTTAGGACCAAGCAGAAGAAGTCAACAAGCATTTCAAATCGGTGCCTGGTACAGAATCGGTACTCAATACACAAATGCATTACACAGTGATGCAGCTATTATCACTGCCAGATTCGATTATCACAATCTCGGATTCGGTCTTAGTTATGATATCAACGTATCTAAATTGAGAGCTGCTTCTAGTGCTAACAATTCCATTGAACTTTCGGTTATATACAATATATGCGGACCTGAACACAGGGGAATTTATTGTCCGAGATTCTAAAAGATTTATACTAATAAACATACAAAAGCATTCTAAATTTAGAATGCTTTTTTTATAGCTAATCAAATTTATAATTATGGAAAGGAGAAAATTATTAAAATCATTAGGAATTTTAAGTTTTATTGGAATAGGAGCTTCTTTACTTAACAGTTGTGATAACAAAGGAAAATCAGAGGAAAATAAGAAAGAGAATATGGTTCAAAAAACCGGACCTGCCAAAAACAGAGAGGTCATGAAGATCAAAGACCCTGAAAATCCGACTGCATTTGAATTAAAACATACTCCTGAGATTTCACTTGGAGATAAAGATGCTAAAGGATTTACCAAAGTGGAAATAACCGTTGGTTCCAAAGGAATAATTCATCCTACAAAAAAAGACCACTGGATTGA
>Ga0256913_10001624_pt1 | contig 11559 bp, 24 predicted proteins | sample Axial_MatmetaG_FD_185970 | JGI IMG/M metagenome (GOLD analysis project Ga0256913, IMG submission 185970) | Deep-sea worm associated microbial mat communities from Axial Seamount, Juan de Fuca Ridge, Pacific Ocean - Axial_Mat | ecosystem: Environmental > Aquatic > Marine > Oceanic > Microbial...
TATTACAGAAATATCAAGAAACTTTCTAAATTAGATATATAAATTTTTTTTATTAAGTATTGGATTGAATGTAATTTTTTAATTTGTTGTTTATTTGTATATAATTATCAAAATCTATATTTAATTTTTTATAATTTCATATTTTATTTTTTTTATAATATAAATAAAAATCATTATCTAATGAATTTATTATATTATTAAACTTATTTAATTTAACACATTTATAATAACTTAATGTACAAGATATTACATCATTACGAAAATATTGTTTATTATGATAACTATTCATTATTTCTTTAAAAGTATTACCTCTATCTTCCAAATGACATTTATCAAACATTTTTAAATAAAAATTCATTAAATTTTTTTCTTTCAGGAATTGATAAAAGATTGGGTGTAATTCTTTAATTTGTTTTTCATTTGTTGACATTGGTATATTATCCCAATTATTAAAATCTATATTTAATTTTTTTATATATTTCATATTTTATTTTTATTGTTTAAAGACAATTGTTAAAGTCTTACATTTAATTTTTTTATATATTTCATATTATGATATTAAAAATTTAAATATTCTAAATCAGATATTTTATAATTATTAATAATATAATCTAACCATTCAACTTGAATGATATGATTAAAAGAATAAATAGGATAATAAAAATTATAACTTACAATTTTACCAATTACATTTCTTGGGTTATCTTTTGTGTTTTCTTTATAATATTTAGAATTTTTTCTTAATCTTACTTTTGTACCAATCGGATATTTATTTTTATAATAATCAATTGTTTTATTTTTAACAAATTCCATATTATGCCATCCTAAATTATTAAAATTTAATTCATCCCATTGATCAAAATTTATATTTAATTTATTAATATATTTCAATTATTTTCAAATTTTTGTTTTAATCTATTATATTCATCTAATTCTTTTTGATATTCTTGTTCTTGTTTTATTCTATCGATATTCATTTGACGTTTATTATAAATACTATCTAAATCTAATTCATATGGTTTATTTGGGAATATTAATGCTTTTTCTAATTCGGTATCATCATAATATTCGTCATTTATAATTTGTTTTAATTTATCAATTGCTTCATCAAATGAATTTGCCATAATTGGGATTAAAGTTTGAGCACAACCAATTGTATAATCACAACCTTCTCCTTTTTGTTTTAAATATGCATAATATATATTATTATTATTATCATTTAAACTTTCATTTTGAAAATACGTAATCCAATTTTTCATAATATTTTTTTTTATTTATATATTAAAATTTAATAATAAAAAAATTACATGTTATAATGTTTAAAATTTTTTTCAAAAGTAATTATAAAATTAATATCATTAACACACAAATAATTTAATGTACAAGATATTACATCATTACGAAAATATTGTTTATTACTATAACTATTCATTATTTCTTCAAAAGTATTACCTTTATTTTTCCAACGGCATTTATCAAACATTTTTAAATAAATATTCATTAAATTTTTTTCTATTAAAAATTGATAAAAGATTGGGTGTAATTCTTTGATTTGTTGTTCATTGGTTGGCATTGGTATATTATCCCAATTATCAAAATCTATATTTAATTTTTTAATATATTTCATTTATTTTTAATATTTTTATTTTATTTTTAAAAATTTTATTAAAATAATTTAAACCTGAATATGTTAATTGATAATTATTTTCTTTTAATTTATAAAGAATAATATTATTTTTATTAGAAAAAATACTTAGATTTGAATCTAATATATTTTTATTTAAACCATTCCAATATAATTTTATATTATTTTCTTTTATATATGGCAAAAATATATTATAATATTGTTCTTGATTTAAATATAATGCATATTTATCTTCTTTATCTTCAATAAATAATTTTATATTATAATTATCTTTTAATTCAACCCATTGATCAAAATCTATATTTAATTTTTTAATATATTTCAATTTTCATTAGTATTTTATTTTATGTGTTTTTTATAATATGAATAAAATTCATAATTTAATGATGATATATTATTATATAATTCATTTACTCTAATACATTTATAATTTAATGTATAATCAATTGTTTTATAAAAAAAATTATTATTATTATAATAACTCATTATTTCTTCAAAAGTATTGCCTTTATTTTTCCAATGACATTTATCAAACATTTCTAGATAAATATTCATTAATTTTTTTTCTATTAAGAATTTATAAAAGATTGGGTGTAATTCTTTAATTTGTTTTTCATTTATATTCATTGGTATATCAACCCAATTGTCAAAGTCTATATTTAATTTATTTATATATTTCATATGAAATTATATATTAAAAAAATATCATTAAAAATAGAAATCATCTTGTATTTTCATAATTTATATTATTTTCAATAATTTTCTTTTATTTTGATATTTATTAAAATAATTATCCCAATTATCAAAATCTATATTTAATTTTTTAATATATTTCATTTATTTTTAATATTTTCATTTCATTAGAAAAATGTTTTTTAAAAAAATCTAAATTTGAATATGTTAATTGATAATTTAACATATTTAATTTATAAAGAACAATATCATTATAATTAAAATTTATATTTAAATTTAATATATTTTTATTTGAATTATTCCAATATAATTTTATATTATTTTTTTTTATATATGGTAAAAATATATTATAATATTGTTCTTGATTTAAATATAATACATATTTATCTTCTTTATCTTCAATAAATAATTTTATATTATTATTTTCTAAATCACTCCATTGATCGAAATCTATATTTAATTTATTTATATATTTCATATTATTATATATATTAAAAAAAAATATGAATTTTTAATAATTTAATTTTTCAAAATTATTACCATCATTGACAATTAATATTTTTTTATTAAAATATTATCATCTGTATACATATATCTACCAGGTAAATTTTTAAATGATATTAAATAAATTGGTCTAATCCAATTTTCATAATATCCAACTATTTTACCTATTAATTTTTTATTATTAAAATTTATTATTTTTGTTTTTGGTGGTATAGTAACTAAAACTTGAGTATTTATAGGTAATTTTTTTATTGGTTTAATCCATTTATCATTTTCTAAATCATCCCATTGATCAAAGTCTATATTTAATTTCTTTATATATTTCATATTTATTTTTTTATTAAAATATCATTATTTCCATAAATATATTCACCTGGTATTTTTTTAAATGATATTATATAATAGTGTCTATAGTATCCAATTATATTACCTATTAATTTATTGTGTTTATTATCAAAATTTATTTTAACTTGAGTATTTATAGATAATTTTTGTGTTGGTTTAATCCATTTATCATTTTTTAAATTTTCCCAATTGTCAAAATTTATATTTAATTTCTTTATATATTTCATATTTTTAATAATTGTTTTTTATTTTTTGCATATTTATTAAAATAATTTAAATTTGAATATGTTAAATTATTATTATTAAATATATAAAGAACAAAAATATCATAATTAAATTTTTTCTTATCATTTAATATATCTTTTGAATTGTTCCAATTTAAATTGTTCCAATATAATTTTATATTATTTTCTTTTATATATGGCAAAAATATATTATAATATTGTTCTTTATTTAAATATAATGCATATTTTAATGGATTATTAATGAATAATTTTATATTTTTATTATCATTTTTTAAATTATCCCAATTATCAAAATCTATATTTAATTTCTTTATATATTTCATATTATTTTTAATAATTTCATTTTTTTATGATAAGTATTAAAATAATCTAAATTTGAATATGTCAACAAATAATTATCTTCTTTTAATTTATAAAGAACAAAAATATCATAATTAAATTTTTTCTTATCATTTAATATATTTTTTAAATTGTTCCAATATAATTTTATATTATTTTCTTTTATATATGGTAAAAACTCACTAAAATATTTATTTTGACTTAAATATAATACATATTTATTATTTTTATCATTAATAAATAAATTAAAATAATATTCATTATTATTTAAATTATTCCATTGATCAAAATTTATATTTAATTTTTTTATATATTTCATATATTTTAAAAATTTTTTTTATTTATATATAAATTTAATATATTTAATTAATGTATGAAAAAAATATTGTAATAAAAACAACAGGTGAAATAATACAATTAAATATTAATGATTTTAATATTATTAATAATATTATTAAAATAAAATATGATAAAAAATTACAATTTTATATTATAAATGAAAATATAATTAATTTAATATTGAATTCTAGTCTTAAAAATTATAAAAATCCAACTATAAATAAAAATTTTAATAATAATATATTTAATGAATATCAAATTATATCAAAATTAAATTATTCTAATTTTAAAAAATATTTTTTATTAAAAGATTTTTTAATAAAAAATGATATTTTTTATATGTTTTTTACTAATTTATTATCCAGTAAAATTAATTTAAATTGGGAAATTTATAATAATTATGCAATTAAAAAAAACATAAATTATAAAATAATATTTTTTTTAATTGTTAATAATTTATCTAATCTTTTATCTTTTAATTTTGTAATAGAATATTATCAATTAAAATGGTTATCATATATAAATAATTATAAAAATTAAAATTAATTTTTTAAATTAATTTTAATTAATTATTTTTAAAAAAAATAATATGATTGATTTTAATAATTGGGGTGAACTTCAAAAACAATATTTTATATTTAAAAGTGGTAATAAATTATTTATATCATATATAAATCAAAATAAAAAAATTAAAATAATTGAAGATGAAGATATTGAATATAATTTAATATTATTTAAAAAATCTAATATTGAACATATATCTGACAGTGATTTAATATATTTAAAAACATATTATCTTACAAATATTAAATCATTAAAATATAAAGAAATTAAAAAATTATACAAAGATATAATAATTGTTAATTATAAACAATATTTAACAATTATGAAAAATATATATAATTATATATCTTAATTTTATTTAAAGATTTTTTTTATTATAAAATTAAAAAAGGACTTCACAAGGAAGTCCTTTTTAGTTATTTCACGTACTAACTAATGACGCTAGAGTCGAGGCAATCTCTAGATTTCCTACTTAACTACCAATTTTAAATTGTATTTCACATCAATTAACAACCGTATTGTTTAATTTAGTGTCATTTTCAGTTAAGATTTTATTATTATAAATAATAATACAAATATACAACAATTATTTTAATTCACAAAATTTAATTATAAATTAAATATAAATATGTGAAATATTTAAAATATTTAATAAATTATTAAATTGTAATTTTTTATTAGTTAAAGAATAAATAAAATTAATATTTATATTATTTATATTAATATATGATAGTATATTTTTTTTATTAAATAATAAATAACCAATTGGTGTTTTATATGATATATAATGTATATCATTATCAATTAAATCATATTTAGATAAATTATGATAATTTCTATTATAATTATATTGAATATCATAAAGAATATAATAATTATTATCATTATTTATAAATAAATAATATTTATTATTATAAATATTATAAAATATTTTAAAACTAAACGTCATTTTATCTTTTAAAAGACACCAATTATTAAAATCTATCATATTTAATGTAATTTGTTAAATATAATATAAAAAAATTATTAAAAAAATTTATAATATTTATTTTTTATAAATTCATCAATGTCTAATTTTTTTATATTATTTATAATCTGATTTTTAATATCTAAATTTTGATCATCAAAGAAATAATTAGTAGATTGAATAATTTGTTTTTTAATTTTATCAATATTTTTTTTTATATCATTTACAGATATAAATGTTAAATTATTATTTTTATACATTGCATAAAATGGTATTTTATTACCAAAAATATCATTTAATAAAAGATATTTTTTTTGTTTTAATATTATAAATTCATTTAAAATTGTATATTTTTGATATGATATATCAAAGATAGAAAAATTAATAATATAAATATATTTAATATTTAACCACTTTTGTTTTAATTTTTCAAAATTATTAATATTTTTTATTTTATCCCAATTATTAAAATTTATATTTAATTTTTTTATATACTTCATTTTAATTATATTATTTATTTATATATATATATAAATATGAAATACATAAATAAATTAAATATTGATTTTGATCAATGGGATAAAATAAGAGATGATTTATTTGATGAAGAATATGTTTTATCAAAATTAAATGATGAAGATAAAAATAAATATTTTTTATTAAAAAAATTTTTATTAAAAAATAATATATTTAATAAATTTTTCATTAATTTTTTTGATAACAAGTCATCATTTATTTGGGATATTTCCTTTAATAATGAATATAAAATTATTGAATTTATTCATAACACATATATTAATAGTTTAATATCTTTATCATTTAATTGGTATAAATCAAATGAAAATTTTGATTTTTGGATAAATATTTTAAATAAATGGGTATATTTTTTAAAAAATGGAAATTAATTTTTATTATTATCTTGTTTCCAATTATTAAAACATTTATTAAATTGTTCTATATTATGCGATGCTCTTATAGCTATTTTTAATAATCTTTTATATTTAATATGATAAGACTCTTCTGTTGATACATCACCAAGAAATAATTGTTTATAACCTGTTAATTTATTAACTCTAATGTTAAATTTTTCATGTTTTTTAATATATTTGTCTTGTAATGCTAAATTCATAGCTTCATTTTTATTTGATGCATATACATAACCAATAACATCAAAATCTCTAGTTATACCAACTTCCCAAATATATTTATTATCTTTTTCAATATTATCCCAATCTAGATCTATTTTTTTTACATATTTCATTTTTTCATTTTTTTTTTAATTTATAAAATTTTGCCAATTATCATTTATATTTACCCAATATCGAAAACCATCAGAAGTGTGTCCCCAACTAAATGAATTAAAAATTAAATTTAATAATTGTGTGTATTTTATAAAATAAATTATTTTAATTTCATAAATATTTTCTTTAATGATTGGACCCCCAATACCATTAATAAATTTTAAATACCATGTAGCTTTAATGCCATATTTAAAAATATTTTTGAAAAATTTATTAAATATATTTTTTTTTAATAAAAATTTTTTTAATAAAAAATATTTATTTTTATCTTTATTATTTAATTTTGATAAAACATATTCTTCATCAAATAAATTATCATTTAATTTACCCCATTGATCAAAATCAATATTTAATTTATTTATGTATTTCATTTTAATATATATTATATATTATAATTTAAATATAAAATTTTTCAGAAGATGATTTTAAACTAGTTTTATCTTTAAAAACAATAATTATAGGTTTAAAAAAGAAATTAAATTTATTGTGATTTTTAAATAAAAAATCAGTGTCTTTTTTATTTAATGGTATAATAATATTATTACGACCATTGAAATTTATATTATTTAAATAATATTTACAATTAAAATTTGCATTATTATATCCATAATCAATAACTAAATATAATATTTTTTTAGGAAAATAATTATAAATATCAAAATCAATCATTAAATATCCATTATTATTATTATCTATATTTAATTTAACATCATTTATTGATATCAAATGATTTAATTTATAATTGTTTTCTTTTATTATTAATTTTTCTAATAAAATTGAATCATATTTAAATGATAATTTTTTTATTCTTTTATTAAATGTTGGTATTTTTTTTATAAAACCATTACCACCAGAAATTAAATTTATTTTTTTATATAAATCACTATAATACACATCATGATATAAATTATCAATTATAAATTTTTTTTTATCTGATGATAACGTTGAATCATTCAATAATTTATTTTTAATAAAAGGAAAATCATTGTTATTTAATTGATTGGACATTGAATTACACCCATATATAAAAAATATACTTATAAATGATAAAATATATTTTATTTTTAATAATTTATTCATATTTATTTAATTTATAATTTTTTAATTTAAAATCAGTTGTATTTAAATAATTTTTTTTATTTTTTAAAAAATCATTTAATGTTAAATCAATTCCTATAATGTCAAAATTAATTTTATTTTTTATATTACATAATGTAAAATAGTTTTCATCATCAATATAAATACGTTCATTTCCATTTATTTTATTGATTTTATTAATAATAGTTATAGGATAATAATATGTATTATATAATACTTTTAATAAATAATATTTATTTTTTTTAATAAGATATGATAGATAATATTTATTATTTCTTTTTGATTTAAAAATAAATAATTTATTATTATCATTCTTTATAATTTCCCATTTATTAAAATCAATCATATATTTTTTATTATAAATATATAAATATAAATAATTTTTAAAAAAAAAAAAATAAATAAATGAAACCATTAGTAGATTTTGAAACTTGGGATATATGGTCAATTAAAAAAATGATTTATATAAAATATTTAAAAATTTTTTAAATGAGAAAATTAAATGAATTTATGAAATATTTTTTTAAAGATAAAAAATTAACACAAAAACATTCATAAATTATACTAAATTATGTTTAAAAACTAATAATAAAATATAATATTTTAAACTTATTATTAATTTTAAATATAAATGTTATGAATATTAAATTAATTCATATATTAAATAATTTAACAAATAATGATGAACAAAAATCTATTAAAAATTTATCCAAATTAAAAGAAATTGGTGTAAATTATATTCAATATAAACCACAATCATATAAAAAAATAATAGAAGAAAATTTTACAGATAATATAGATTGTTTAATAGTATGTAAATATGATAGTATATTAAATATTAATATAAATTATTTTCTATTAGAAATTAAAAAAACATTAAATTTTTGTAAAAAATATAATTTATCATTATTTTCATGGGGTGGAATAAATAATAATTTACCAAAAGATAAAGATTATCCATATTATTGTATTACTAATAAAAATATTGAACCACATTTTATTATTTTTCCACAAAAAAATATATTAGATAAAATAGATAACAATATTAATTTTTTAAATTTTTTTGATAAAATTGGTTGTTCAATACCTGAATTAGCATATCAAAATAGTAAATATACTATAAAAAATAAAAATATTTCTAATAATATATTTCAAATTAGTTATAATGAAGATTTAAATAGAATTTATATTTTTTGTCCAATTAAAAAATTAGTGAAAATTAATATATATACATGGAATCATCAAACAAATGATATTGAAATTCTTTTTCATGATGTAAAAGAATTTAATAACAATAGTTTTTGGTTTCAACCTGATGTATTTATAATGAAATATGGTGGTGCTAAAATAAGTATATTAGATAATGATGATAATGTTTTAACAGAAAAATATATGATATAAAAATAATAATATAATAATGAATATTAAATTAATTCATATATTAAACAATTTAACAGGAGATAGAGAACAAAAATCAATAAAAAATTTATCTAGATTAAAAAAAGTAGGTGTAAATTATATCCAACAAGTAACACCATTATTTTCTGGTGATATGTCTCTAGTAGAACCATTAATAAATACACGATTTAACTCCCAACCTCGTAATAAATCACATTATGGTTTATATCAATCATATAAAAAAGCAATAGAAGAAAATTTCACAGATGATATAGATTGTTTAATAGTATGTGAATGTGATAGTATATTAAATATTGATATTAATTATTTTCCATTAGAAATAGAAAGAACATTAAATTTTTGTAATAAATATGATCTATCATTATTTTCATGGGGTGGAATGTATATCAATAACGAAATACAGGGTATGGTAATAAAAAAAGATAAAGATTACCCATATTATTGTGTTACTAATAAAATCATAGAAACACATTTTATTATTTTTCCACAAAAAAATAGATTGTTTACATTAGATAAAATTAAAAAACCAGAATGGGAAACTGTTGATATTTGGTTTAATTATTTGATGATTTCAAATACATATAAAATTGGATGTTCAATACCTGAATTATCATACCAAACATATGGTAAATCTGTTTTAGAAAATCGATATAAAGGTATTTCTAATGAATTTAAATATAAACCTAGTGTATTTCAAATTAGTTATAATGAAGATTTAAACAGAATTTATATTTTTTGTCCAATTAAAAAAATAGTGAAAATTGATATATATACATGGAATCATCAAACAAATGATATTAAAATTCTTTTTCATGATGTAAAAGAATTTAATAACAATGTGATTTGGTTTCAACCCAATGCATTTATAATGGAATATGGTGGAGCTAAAATAAGTATATTAGATAATGATGATAATGTTTTAACAGAAAAATATATGATATATAGAGATTTTTAATTTTATTATTTCTTATCAATTCAGTCATTTTTTTAAAAGTTTTATTTACTGTAATAAAATTATAATATATAAATATAAAATAAATTTAATAATGTTAAAATTTAATAACTTGGAAAATAAAATAACTATTGAAATAATTGATGAATTATTTTTTGAAAAAAATAGTTATGGTTATTCATATAATAATTATAAAAAAAATAATAAAAATGAACCATTACCAGATAAATATAAATCAAAATTAAAACAATATGAAATTAATATTTATAATTATATAAAAAAAATAAGTCCATTAAATGGTTTTTCTAATAAGAAACAAAAAAATGTTATTTTTTATTTAAATGTATCATATCATTTTATAACAAAATTTATACGACAAGAAATAGAGGATCCTTTAAAAAATAGAGGTATGATAAATCCTGATTTATATGAATGTATTCAAATAATTGAAAATAATATAAATGATATATCAGATATTGTATTATCAAATCAATCTAAACCAAAATTATTAATAAAAATAAAAGATATGACTGGTTTAGAATTTGTTGTTAGTTTAATAAAAAAATGGAAAAATAAACGAGATAAAAAAAATAAATATAAAGTTGATTTAACATTTATTACTCAAATTAAAGGGAGAGTTAAATTAAGTAATCAAGAAAAAAGGGATACACAAATAATAAAAATGTTTAGAAATAATAAAATAAACGAATCAATAAATATAAATTTTAAAACATGGGATGAATGGACAGAAGAAGAAAATAAATATGAAAATTTTATCCCATATAAAATATTTGAAGAATTTTTAATAAAAAAAAATATTTTAAATAAATTCATTGAATATTTCTATAAAAATAAGACTTTTAATAAAAAAATATTAGTTAATTATATTGATAATTGTTTAAAAATAGATTATATTGAATATGCATTTGATTGGGATAGAACACCAGAAGGATTTGATTATTGGGATAAAATTAATGATGAATGGATGGAATATTTTAGAAAATATATTTTAAAAAAAAATAAAATAATAAGGAATGTTTAAAGATTTAGTTAAAAGAGAATATTTATTAATTTTAATAATATCATTTATTATTAATTTAGTATTCAATAATATATTTAATTCAATAATAATATCATTATTAATTACA
>Ga0256913_10001625_pt1 | contig 11559 bp, 9 predicted proteins | sample Axial_MatmetaG_FD_185970 | JGI IMG/M metagenome (GOLD analysis project Ga0256913, IMG submission 185970) | Deep-sea worm associated microbial mat communities from Axial Seamount, Juan de Fuca Ridge, Pacific Ocean - Axial_Mat | ecosystem: Environmental > Aquatic > Marine > Oceanic > Microbial...
AAAACCGATGGAAGCATTGTTCTGCCGGCAGCAGCGGATTCCGCCGGTACGGTTTATTTCACAAGTAATGATAAATACCTGTATGCTCTGGATGATGACAGCGAATTCAGTTTGAAATGGAAATTCGGAGTGGATGAGAATTTCACGGGAGGGCCTGTTATTTCCCGGAACAATATCTATGCCGCAGCTGGCAAAAATGTATACTGCTTCAACAGGTCAGGCTTACAGATGTGGAGTTCAGGCCTGCCTTCTCAGGTATATTCGGGACCCGTTGTTGCATCCGACGGTACCGTTTACGCGGGTACCGGAAGCGGAAATATTTATGCTCTTGAAGGTGAAACCGGGATGAGGACCGGAGTGATACCCGCAGGAGCACTGGTAACATCAACACCGGCTCTTAACATTACAGGTGCATTGTTCTTTGGCTGTGATGATGGTTACCTGCACTGCTTCTCACCATCGGGGTTCAGCCTCTGGGATTTCAGAACGGGAGGTATTATCCGGTCAAGTTCCGTAATCGGCATTGATGGCACTGTTTATTTTGGAAGTGATGATCACAATATCTATGCCATTTCAGGATCCGGTGCCGGCCCTATGCTCGACGGCTGGCCGCAGTATTGCAGGAACTCCTTCAATAACGGTTATGCAGTTCCTTCCGGAGAAAAAAATTGAAAACGTCGGTTATTGTGCTGATTCTCGCAGTTGCCGCATCAGCGGCAAGAGTTATCGAAATATCCGGGAGTTCTTCATTCTTTTCGCAGTATTCCTCGGACGAAAATACCTGGTCTGAAATACCGGGACAGTTCTGGCGCTGGAGGTTCAATCCGGTTCTCAATATTTACGGTATACCTGTTGTGGCAAACGTATTCGTTTCCTCTGAGGAAAGCATGCAGAGGCAGAATATGAACAGAGTATACATCTCATCGTCTCCCTCGTCTTCTTCCAGGCGTGGTTCGGTTCTCTCCTGGATATCATCCATAGGAATTGGAGCTTCAAACCCTTACTTCAGCTCTTTTACTTTGAACTCCGCGAATATTTCCGGAGCGAACCTGGCCATTGACCCTGGCGGATTCCATTTTGCCGCCGCGGGAGGCAGGAACAGACGGGCCGTTGAGCCGGACGGTGATTCCCCCGGCGAGTACGAGCGAAACCTGTACGCCGTGCAGATGGGACCCGGTTCTCCTTACGGAACTCACCTGCATTTGAACATGCTGTACGGCAAGGACAGAGAAGGTTCCATAACAGAAGACAGCACATTCAGGATTAGTCCTTCTGAAAACTGGGTGGTATCTCTTGATCTGGGTTCGGTTATGTCCAATGGAGGTATTCGAATCAATGGTGAAATCGCGGGATCCATGTTCACAAGAGATACAAGAAGCCCCGGAGTTGAATCCGAAGAGATTCCGAATTGGTTACTTGATTTTTCCGGAGTTAATGCAAGTTCAGGTTTTGGATGGGCTCTTAACCTGTCATCCACGGTCAGGTTTGCGGAAAATATGCTGTCAGCTTCATTCAGGCGAGTGAATCCCGGGTATGAGAGTATGGGGTCTCCATATCTTCAAAACGATAATATGTCGCTTGAAAGCCGGGCCGAAAGATACTTCATGGACAGGCAGTTATCCGTTGGAGTGTGGTACAGGTGGGAATCAGATAACCTTATGAATACGAAATCCTATACCACTTCTGCAGATATCTACGGTATCAGGGCCGGATTTCTTTTCAGAGAGTTTCCCGAAATCTTCATAAGTTATTCACCTTCCTTCACTGATATGCAGGACAGTTCCGCATCAAGGGTAAAAACTTCAATGATCTCCGTCTCCGCGAACTACAGGAGAGAAATAGCGGGTCTTGATGTGAATTCAGCACTTGCATTTTCTCTTCATGACAATTCTGCCGGAAGCGGAAGCAGTGAATACAGCTCAACCAGTGCAGTACTCAGAGAAACTGTTTCACTTGATTTTCCGCTGGTGCTGAACGGTTGCATTTCCGTCAGACGAACAAGGATCGTAAGTAACCCTGTATGGCAGTACACAGGTGATTTGAGGGGCACATGGTTCCCGTCCCATTCTTTATCCATGACACTCGGTGGATATTACACGCTGGGAGATGATGAGAAGAAGAGAGGAGTCGTACTGAACGGCGGTTTTCCAATCTGTGAATACCTTACTGCGAATCTGTACGGAGAGTACGTCGATTATTCAAGTGAAGTCAAGAAGGATTATCAGAAGATCGTAGGGGGTGCCGGAATCACTGTGGTCTGGTAATTATTTGAAAGAGAGATTGAAAACCCCGCCCCAGTTTTCCGGATTGTCAGTGTATTTTTCAGCCATTTCAAAACATCGTTGCTTCATTATCAGGGAAGTCGGGTCATCAATTGCGGAAAACGCTTCAGCCGCATCCATGAAACTGCCTTTTCTGTAAAGATCAAGCGCTGCTGCATAATCGGTAAGAAGGGTCTCAAGTTCATCAGTCGTTTCATCGACTCTGCTCTTCAGTTCGTATACGGTAACGGGTTTCTGCTGACCAACAACTCTTATGGTATCAAGCTCACGGAAAACAAATTGATCCCTTGCATCATGATAGGTGTCTTCCTGAACCATTATGGATGTTCCGTACACTTTATTCGCTCCTTCAAGCCTTGAGCCGAGATTGACTGTACTTCCCATAACGGTGTAATCAAAACGTTTTGATGATCCCATGTTTCCCACAACCATATCACCTGTTGCAAGACCTATCCTGGTGAACAGTTCGGGATATCCCTCCTGCATTAACCGGCGGTTCATGTCTATATGAGCCTGCTGGCATCTGAGAGCCGCGGAGCAGGCTCTGTGGGCATGATCTTCAAGTGTAAGGGGAGCACCCCAGAATGCAATAATCGCATCGCCTTCAAACTTATCTACGGTCCCGCCTGTGTCCAGGATTATATCTGTCATTATCGTAAGGTAGCGGTTTAAAAGCGATACAAGTTCTTCTGGCGAGAGTTTCTCAGAAAAACCTGTGAATCCTCTTATATCCGAAAAGAAGGAAGTCATGTATCGTTTGTCGCCTCCGAGAATCAGTGTTTCTGGATGTTCAGTAACCTGTGAGACGACATCAGGGGAAAGATACTGGGAAAACGCGTTTCTAATTTCCTGTTTCTTCCTGTTTTCAGAGCTGAAAAGGAAAATTCCACCAGCGAGAATAGTCAATATTCCCGCGGAAGCCGGCCATACGGTTTCAAGCCGGATTCCACCGCGAAACAGCAACAATGAGAACGCAAGGAGCAGAAGTGTCGGAAGGGATGCGAGCAGCGCGCCAAGAGGAATGCGTTTGACGGCGGAGAGAAAAACAGCCGAAAGAAGAGAAACAAATAAAGCTGTCAGTAATGATACCCATTTAGGGTATATTATTATATAATCATCATTTATGATATTATCAACGGCTGTTGCCAGCACTTCAACACCCGGACACTGCGGGGAATATGGAGTTGGTTTAAGGTCGTAAAGAGCCGGAGCAGCGTAACCTATTAGAACGATTGCGTTATTGAAGACAGTTGTGTCCAGCGGGCATGGCTGTCCCATTGCGCGGGCGTTGAGCGCGGCGGCGAGGTCAGCCAGAGGAATACTTTTATACGTTCCAGCTGGACCGTGAAACTTGAGCTGCAGACGACATTTGTCAAAAGTATGCAGCCTGATGTCACCGATGGAAACAATGTCATCGTTCACTGAAATATCCGGTTGGCCAAGTGAAAGCCATGCGAGTGCCAGGGGAAGAGACGGGGCAATACCTCCTGGAGTCGCAGAGAGAAGGCGGATACTTCTGAAAACACCATCCGGGTCCTGCCTGTCGCTGGTGCTTCCAAGAATTTCCGCGCCTCTGGATATCATCCCGGTCGGCGGTGTGCAGAACCATGCGGAGTCTAGCTGCGATGAGTTTATCGGGACATTCATGATGGCATTTTCAGGTATCTCTGAGCCCTCCCGCTGAAGAAGAGCCATTACAAATGTTGTATTCCCGTTAGAAGCTACTGAACCGAACAGGCTGTCTTCGACAGCGGAATACACGGATGGCAGATCAAACAGAATATCGAACGCAACGGTATTTGCTCCCCAGCTTTGAATAAGATCAAGAATATCGGAATAGAGCTGCCTCGGTACCGGCCAGGGAAGACGGTCCATGGAACCTCCATCCAGAAGAACAAGGACAATTCTTGTGTCTGCCCGTGAAGGGGTAGGGGAAAGCTTGAAGCGAAGGTCAAGAATGCTGCGTTCGAAATTCTCGAAGAACTCGAAACTGGAAATTCCCCAGAACAGCACAGTGGAGAGTACACCGATCAGAAGAACTTTCAGAATTCGCGAAAGTCTTCTCCCGGGTAATAAGCTCTCAGTGAGCATGGAACGTGACGTTTGCGGTAAAAGTCAATGGAAAAATACTTTTAGGCATCATTTCTGAATTATTCAACGGGTACTTCCTCTGGTTGCAGTTTCCCAATGTCGAGGAAATAATTTCTAAGTGCGAACACGGCATCTCTGTCGAATTGGGTACCGATTCCTGCTATCAGCAGGTTGAGAGTTTTCTTCAGTGAATACGGTTCACGGTAATGCCTTTTGGCTGTAAGCGCTTCAAATACATCAGCAACCGCTATTATTTTACCCCCTATGGATATCTCAGAGCCGACAAGGCCGTCAGGATAGCCTTTCCCATCGATTCGTTCGTGGTGCTGCGAGGCGAAAAGTGGAACCTTCTCGAGATTTCCGTCGAATTCTATTGATGATAGAATGATTTTCGTATGATGGACATGCTTTCTGAGTATGTTGGTTTCGTCTTCGGAGAGTTTCCCGGGTTTTTTCAGAATACTGTCGGGAACCGCCAGTTTGCCGTAGTCATGCAGCAGGGCTGCATAGTAGATTGCTTCACGGGTATCTTCATCGATGTTCATGTACTCGGCTATTTTACCCGCAAGAAATGTAACATCAAAACTGTGTCCGGCAGTGAGCGGATCTCTTGCTTCAATGGATACTGTCAGGGCTTTAATCAAGCCTTCGAACATTCTTTTGAGACTTTCAAGTAGGCTTACATTCTCTATGGTTACGGCAGTCTCAGATGATACAATTTCCAGGAATCCGGCATCCTTTAGGGTAAAATTGCCATTCCTTTTATTAATCACCTGAAATACACCGATGCAGACACTCGATGGATTGATAATCGGTGCAGTTATCATGTTCCTGGTTATGAAGCCTGTCGTTTCATCGATCGTGCTGTTGAATCTTTTGTCGTTTGCTACATCGGGCAGAATAAGAGTTTTCCTGTTGCGGAATACTGAGCCGGCTATTCCCTGACTGGCACTGAACCTTATTTCTTTTGTTTCGCCTTCAGCCACGTATGACCACAGTTCATCGGTTTTCTTACTGTAAAGGAACACCGTTGAGCGTTCAACACCAAGCACTTTGCTGGTCTCCGACGTCAGAAGTGTGACAAGAGAATGAAGGTCCCTGACTCGACTGATGGCCCGGTTGATCCTTAACAGTGATTTCAGCTGGATGGCATCAGTGTTTTCGTTATTGAAAAGCATAAGTCTCCAGGAATAGAAGGTTAAATAAGCACATCTTACGGTTGCCGGATGGCGTTGCTTTTTAGAAAACTAATCTAACATGTTCAGTTGTTTCGCGGGAGTGGTGCTCATAAGGGAAGTGTTTCGAAGAAATCGTCTATTTTCCACTCGCCATCCTCCGGCAATATCTCTATGTAGATAGTGTTCCTGGAACCCGGGAACCCATACTCGAGGGGAACAAACAATCTGCCTGCTGACTTCAGAGGTTCCCCGGGAGAGATGCCAAACAGCATAACTATTCCAGTGGTGGTCGGGCTGGAGAGTATATCGAGTAGCAGGTCTCTGCCAGTCATACTCCCAATCTCGTGAATTTCCGTCTGAAGGCCAAAATATGACAGTAAAGTGCTTACCCGTTCGGGATCGGATGCGATAACGGAATCGACCTCAAGGATTGCTTCGCGGGAAATCATATCGACGGCTGAGGGTGCGTTTCCAGCCAGAATTGAATCCCTGAATGCCGGTAGAATTTCGGTTGAATCGGTCAGGGATGCGATTATTATCAGTACGTAAATACAATGTTGAAACATTTTCACTCCTGATTATGGGATAATGCGGACTCCCTTATCATATCCGCAAAACGTATAATTGTTGTTCACCTGTAATCTATGGAATAGGATGAAAGCATGTCCAGTTTACCTACTGTTGCAATTGTCGGCAGAGTAAATGTCGGTAAATCAACGCTGTTTAACCGTATTGCGGGCGGGCGCATAGCGATTGTTGATGATAAGCCGGGGGTTACAAGGGATAGGAAAATTACATGGGCTAACTGGTCAGGGTACGATTTCCTGATAATTGATACCGGCGGGCTTGAACCGGACAGTGAAGATGCTTTTCAGGAAAGTATCGAACGACAGATAAACCTGGCGCTTCTTGAAGCAGATGCTGTAATCCTGGTAGTGGACGCGCTTAGCGGAATTCACCCATTCGATATCGCTGCTGCTGAACTTGTACGAAAGTCAGGCTTAACCTGCTTTCTGGCAGTTAACAAAATTGATAATAACCAGAGGATGGAACTTGTACCTGAATTCTATAACCTCGGCCTCGGAGATCCATGGCCGGTCAGCGGCCTGCACGGATATGGCTCGGGTGATCTGCTTGACGCTGTTGTCGCTGTTCTTCCTGCCGCTGTAAAAAGCGAATACAGCGGACTTTCACTTGCAGTTGTCGGTAGACCTAATGTGGGGAAAAGTTCTATCGTAAACAGGTTATGCAGAAAAGAGAGGAATATTGTAACAAATGTTCCCGGAACCACCAGGGATTCCATTGATACCATGGTTACCTGGCACGATAATGAGATCAGGATTGTTGATACGGCCGGACTACGCAGAAAATCAAAGAAAATGGACGATGTGGAATTCTACAGTACAGTGAGAGCCTGGAAGTCTATCTCAAGAGGAGATGTGGTTCTGGTTCTCATGGATGGATCGGAGTATCCTGTCCAGCAGGATATCCGTATTGCTGCCAAAGCCTGGGACATGGGTAAGGGCGTTGTAATAGGGGTTAACAAAATAGACCTTGGAATCGACAGGGATTTATGGGTAAAAAGCATCATTCAGCGTTTCAACCAGGCGAAGAACATGCCTATTATCTTCTTTTCAGCTCTGTCAGGTGAAGGAGTTGGCAGAATACTTCCAACGGTAATCAAAGTTGGAGAAATGAGAGATTCTGACCTTTCAACTTCGGAGGTGAACAGGAGAATACAGGATGCTGTTGAAGATGTTCAACCTCCGTCACCCAGAGGTAAACAAGTCAAGTTATTCTACGCCACTCAGATTGGACAGAAACCTCCGAAAATCCTGATATTTTCCAATCGTCCGGAAGACATCCCCGATAATTATCGGCGATATATCGAAAACAGCCTGAGGGGATTTCTGAAAATGAAAGGGGTTCCGCTGAAGATTATTTACCGAAAGAGGCAACACTGAAATGAGCTTCTGGCCAGGTATTTTCTATGTTCTGTTTGCCTTCCTGTCCGGTTCGATACCATGGTCCTGGATTCTCGGGAAATTCAGAGGCATCGATATAAGGCAAGAAGGTTCAGGTAACACCGGTGCTACAAATCTGTTTCGGGTCTGCGGCAGGGGTGTGGGTATGGTTGGATTGTTTCTTGACGCAATCAAAGGGGTTCTGCCGATTGTAGCCGCGAAATACGGAATTGCTGGTTTTACACATCCGGCGGGGCAGTGGGCTCTGGCGGCTGCTTCGATCGTTGCTGTTCTGGGGCATGTGTTCAGCCCATGGCTGGGATTCAGCGGAGGAAAGGGAGTGGCTACAGCGCTGGGTGTACTCCTGGTTCTGTCGCCCCTTACAGTAGCTTTAGCGCTTGGGGTGTTCATCCTTTCTCTTTCGATTACCAGGTATGTTTCTTTTGGATCGATCAGCGCAGCTCTGGTGATGATACCCTCAGTATTTTTTCTGGAACCGGGGAATCATTCGGTTCAGATGGTCATATGCCTTTTTGCCGTTATTATTATTGTCAGGCATAAATCGAATATTACGAGATTGCTAAAGGGAGAAGAGAACAGATTCAGCTTTCGCGGTGAGAAAAATGATTAGCGGCAACTGGGGTATGGGTAGACTGGTTCTTCTTATGGAAAGCCTTGTAGCGAAGGACCTCAAAGTACGGTACAAGAGGTCGGTTCTTGGCTTTGGCTGGTTTCTGCTCAAACCCCTTTTCAGCATGGTTGTGTACTACTTTGTATTTACCAGGATACTCAGATTCGGCGGGGCAATACCTCACTTTTCACTTTTTCTCCTTACAGGTCTGCTGCCATGGAATTTCTTTTCTTCCTCTTTGAGCGCTGCTACATCAAGCCTCCTGGACAATCACCGGCTGATAAGAAGTATATATTTCCCGAGGATGTCACTGCCGGCAGCGGAAGTCACAGCAAATCTTGTACACCTGATACTTGCTCTTGCCGTACTTGAGGTTCTTCTGATTTCTTTCGGACACTATCCCGGAATTTCCCTCGTGATGATTCTGCCCGCGCTTATTCTTCTTACTATGATGACTGCGGGGATTGGAATGCTGCTTTCCATCGGAAATGTATTCTACAGGGATGTCAGGCAGTTTATAGAAGTCCTTCTTCTTGCCTGGTTCTACGCCTCTCCAATCATTTATCCACTTGATTCTATCGGTGTTGATATAATTCAATCTCAGAAGTTGGTGCAGATTCTCAAATTCAATCCCGTTTCCGGTTTCATGGAGATAATGCATTCAATATTCTATGCCGGTACATGGCCCTCATTATGGTGCTGGATTTCCCTTGGTTCATGGTCATTCGCTTTTTTATCAGCCGGTATCATTGTGTTCAGAAAAGCGGAGCCAATTGTTGTGAAGGAATTGTAAATGAAGCCGGGCGGAATTCTCATGAAGAATGTTACGCTGGATTACAGACTGTACCATGACAGGGCTGTATCCCTGAGGGACACAATGCTGAACCTGTTCAACAGAAGAACAAGGGTAGAAAAATTCAGAGCGCTTGATGATGTCAGTGTCAAAATCGATCCGGGCGAGTCGCTTGCCATCATAGGATCAAACGGTGCCGGAAAATCGACGACTCTTAAGATACTGGCGGGCATATACCGGCCTACCTCAGGCACCGCCGCTTCATCGGGAAGAATCGCGTCCCTGCTTGATCTGGGGGTTGGCTTTCATCCCGATCTGACCGGTGAGGAAAACCTGATGCTTAACGGTGCCATGCTTGGACTGGGCAGGAACGATATGAAGAAACTTGTTCCGGAAATCGCGGATTTTGCCCAGCTTTCACGTTTCATGGATACTCCAGTTAAATATTATTCAAACGGAATGTTTATGAGGCTGGGTTTCAGTCTGGCTACCGCCGTGAACCCGGACATACTCCTGATCGATGAAGTGCTGGCAGTTGGTGATGTCGAATTCCAGGAAAAATGTTACAGGCGAATATGGGATTTCAGGAAAATGGGTAAGACAATAATTTTCGTATCACATGATCTTGAAGCCGTGTCAAAACTTTGTGCAAGAGCCATATGGCTGCATGAAGGCAAAGTGAAAATGGACGGAAATACCGAGGATACACTATCTGGGTATCTTGAAAGTATGCAGAAGAGGCACACGTACACAACCGCGACTCCGAAAGAATGGGGAACCAGGGAAATCTGGTTTGAATCGGTCAGATTGAAGAATTCAAATGGTATTCCAACAAGGACGTTCGGAAAAGGGGAGAGCATTATTGTGGAAACGGTTATTAAAAGCCGCTCTGCAACTCCGGTAGATAATGTTGTTTTTGGATTTTCAATTCACAGAGCGGATGGCGAGGTCATTATCGGAACCAACAATCTGGAAATGAACCAGTCTCTCATCTGCATTGATGGTTCGCTGAACTCCAGCATCGAGATAATCCTTGATATAGAAGAACCTGGAACATACATTTTAGGACTTGCGCTTACCGATCCGGAGGCTGGCATGGATTATCACTGGCAGGAGTATTTCTACCCCATCACACTGATAGAAGAACGCAAGTATCCTCCTTTGCGACTTTCCCGGGCGGTCTGGAAACAGGAATGAAACTGTTTCTGAAATACAGATACGCGACTGTTGTTCTGGTTGTCCTTCTTCCAAGGCTCTTATGGTTCTTTTTTCTTGGCGGTGAAATACCCGAACCGGTAAGAGACCAGGGTTTGTATCTGTCTTTGGCCGGAAGAGTTATCGCAGGTGAGGGAATCTCTTACAGCAGCGAGATGGGTTTTCTCAGAAGCGTAATGCCTGTTGACCCGGAATTCCGCGGTAACTGGATGCAGGATCCGAACTACCTGTTCGGTATGGTGCCGGTCGAAACTCCCACTGCCTCAATAGAACCAGGATATCCGATAATTCTTGGGATTATTTTCATGTTAACAGGACCGTCTACCGGAAGCGTGTATTTTCTTAATTCTGTATTCGCTCTTCTTGGAGCGTTTTCGTTAATGGTGATGGTCAGGGAAAACTGGGGTAAAAAACAGGCACTGATTGCGGCGGTGATGTGGTCGGTTTACCCGTATTACGTTTATTACAGCGCTTACGCCATGACGGATATGATTCATATTTCTCTTCTCCCGGTTATAGCGCTGCTTACATTGAGATCGGTATCGAAAGTCAGGGCGGGATTTGCCGCGGGAATCTCGACGGGCATGCTTTTTCTTGTGAGAAGTACCGCTCTGTTCTTATTACCCGTGCAGATTGTATGGTTGTTTGTAAGAAAACGATGGAAAGCGGCTTTCGCGGTTCTGATCGGATTCGTTCTTTGCTGCATTCCATGGGTTGTAAGGAACCAGGCAGCTCTTGGGAGCCCTGTTCTGATGCCGACAAAGGGTTCCCTTAATCTATGGATGCGGAACAGCCCATCCATGCTTGCTGTTGAAGGTATAAATATTCCAGATTTTATCGAGAACGGTATAAACAGAAGGAATCTTCTTGAATATCCTTCGATGGAGGGTCTGAATACCGAGCTTGAACGAAGTCACCTCATCATGGCCAGAGCATTGCAGTTTATCCTATCCAATCCAGGACTTTTCGCGTATCTCGCAATAGCGCGAGCCTACCATTTTCTGTCACCGGTAGGTGGAACATTAAACAATGCTGTCGCAATACTGACTGGAATCTTAATCTATTTCCCCATGCTTCTCATAGCTTTTCGCGAAGCGTTCAGGCGAAAAAAGGACAGAAGGATTGTCTTTCTTGTCAGCATTTTTCTTCTGTATTTCGTTCTTCACGCACTTGCGCATGGCGGTGTGCGATACAGGCTGCCTGTTGATATGATTCTAATGACCTTATCATCGCTGTTCATTGGCAGGAAGATGGGATGGAGTGAGAAGGGGACCGGCGGGGGAATCGAACAATGATATTCGTAACAGTAGATGATGTCGGAATGTCCGCCAGCGTGAACAGAAGTGTTGAGATTCTTCTTCCAAAGGGTATAATAAACGGCTTGAGTATAATGGCCACTGGAACC
>Ga0256913_10001626_pt1 | contig 11557 bp, 8 predicted proteins | sample Axial_MatmetaG_FD_185970 | JGI IMG/M metagenome (GOLD analysis project Ga0256913, IMG submission 185970) | Deep-sea worm associated microbial mat communities from Axial Seamount, Juan de Fuca Ridge, Pacific Ocean - Axial_Mat | ecosystem: Environmental > Aquatic > Marine > Oceanic > Microbial...
TTTTCAAAGGTTGGTTTTTTAATAAATATTCTTTTATGTGTTTTTGTCTTTCATTTAAATATCCACCTTTTGATTTAAACACATCATATTTTGCATCAAGCCTTTGAGTTAATACATTTAATTTGTCAAGAAAATATAATATCCATTTTGCTATATTTTCATTTTCTTTATTTCTGTTTTTTTGACCTTCCATTAATGCTTGATAATATTCTTTTTTAGTCTTTTCTATCAAGTTTTCAAATGAAACATACTGAATAAACATATAATCTTGTTGTAATAAAACAAGTGTTGTCAATAATCGAGAAAGTCTTCCATTTCCATCTTGAAAAGGGTGTATTGATAAAAATTCATAGACTAAGTTTGCAACAATAATTAAGGGGTGTATTTCTCCTTTCTTGAATTGCTCATTTGTCCAATTAATTAAATCGTTCATTTCATTTTGAACTAAATGAACTTCGGTGGTATTGAAAATAACTTTTTGTATTCCACCTGGATAATTTGCAACAACCTTATTTGATAAAGATTTATATTCTCCTCGATGGCGTGTGTCCTTATCGCTATGTCTCAATAAGTTTTGATGTAATTGTTTGATGTAATTTTCAGATAAACGAATATTATCATAGTTTTCATAAATAATTTCCAAAGTATCGTAATATCCAATTACTTCTTGTTCATCTCTTGTTTTTAGTTTTGTTATTTTAACATCATTCAAAAGTTCTTCAATTTCTTTATCTGTTAATGTTCCTCCTTCAATTCGTGTTGAAGAACCAATACTTTCAATTGTTGCAATCTTTCTTAATTCTTTTAGGTAAATATTTTCTTGTTTTTCAATAATGTTCCATTTTCCCTTATATAAGTCAATTTTAGAAATGAAATTTAATATTTTCTGATTTGTTTGAAAATCAAAGTTTAATTTATTTATATATTTATCCATTTATTATCTGTATTTTATTCGAATACAAAAATAACTAATTTTATTAAATATCCAAATAATATCCATAAATTATCTGATTATCGTTATTTTTAATGCACCACAACGGATGGCAGTATGCACAGTGGCAAATATTTTTTACCACAATCTCAGTGTAATAAACAATTGTAAATATTCAGGGTGTTTTTCGTAAAAATACGTGAAAATTTGCCATTGTGTATACTGCATGTTCTACACCGTATTTTCTATTATTCTATTTATTGTACCACAATTCTCTTCACAAATATAGCTCCGTTTTTTTGTTCTATCATCACATTATAAATTCCTTTGGGAAGAGATGTTAAATCTAATTCTTTGTTTCCTTTGCAATAATACAGTATTTTAGCATTATTATCAAATACATTAATTGATTCTAATTCATCAGTAGATTTAACATTTACTTTGCCAATTGTAGGATTTGGATAAAGTAAAATATCTGCATTTGGTTTATTTGAAACAACTTTATTTGAGACTAAATCATCTTTGGACATTAACATCAATGAATACCAATTTATTGGATAAGGATACATTGGATTAGCATCCCAATCAAACTGTGCGATATACAACAGTAAATCTCCTGATGATAACATAGTACCATAATTTACTCGAAAATGGTCTTCTGTGCCTTCTACTTCAAAACGCCGCATAAGATCCAATTGATCTCCGTTTGAAGTAAATAATTCAAAGTATGTACTTGTATTGGGTAAATCTTGGCGACTAAGGCTTAATATTAATCGTTCGTTTTCTATATCAACAATCGGATTCAACCAACCATATTCTACATCTTCACCTGCTCTAATCGTATATATTATTTTGTCCTTAAATACCCCTTCAGTATTAAATAAGTAGTACCTAAGACTTGAATAACTATGATCTTGTGCATGAAAGCCACTTACAATAATGAAATAACCGTTATCTTCCCTAAAAGTATTTGCCGATTTCATCATATCAGGTATTTGACTAGTAATATCAACTTCTTTTAATATATTTAAATTATGATCCATTTTGCGATATACAATTTCTATTTCATCATTAGTTATGTGTTCATCAGATGTTGATATAATTACTGAAAAAAAAGTACTGTCATCCATATCATACAATTTGTGAGATACAACCCTATATGGAGAAGGTAAAAATAAAGTATCTTTTTTAATCAAATGCCCCAAACTGTCTACATCTGTTATGTAATACGATTTTTGGGTCATTAAATAGTATATCTGTCTATATCCATTTTTTGTTTTAAGTAATTTCAATGAACGTTCAGAGTGTCCTAAATTAAAATCACCAAATGGCTTAAGTACAATATTTGAAGAATCTAAATGGTTTGTATAATGTTCATATACTATATTTCCCTCGTTTCTACTCAATGTCATTGTAGCAGGATGGCTTCCAGCCCAATCCGGTACTGTGCTGTCATCCAAATATTTATCTTCTTCTGATAGTATTAGTTCTATATTATTTTCATTCATGTAAGCTCTTGATAAAGATATTCTTGCTTTTTCTACTATCGTATCTCGTTCAAATCGCCAATAAAGCGAACCATCTTTAATATTTCTTTTCTCTATAATAATTCCATTGTACCCAAAATTTACAATATTATAGAATAAAAATAAACTATCTTCTATCGCTTTTGGATTTCCTTGCAATTCGTAGATGTTATTTTCATTCAAGGGATAGTGTTCTAAATGAATGAAATCTATCCATTTAGGTTCGTAGTTTTTAAATTTTAACGGTAAATTATCTTGCCCTTTACTAATTATATTAAAAGTAAGAAATAAAAGTAAAATAAATATTTTTTTCATAAATATAATTTTTATTCATTTTCTTCAAATGGTTTTGGACGATATGGTGTAGAACTCGTTTACTCCCCCGATAAATTTATATTTTTTCTTGTTTTTAAATAAAATATGTGTTTTGTTACCTGTATGCATATACCACTCCCATAGCTTATATGGCAATACAAGCATTAATTATTATTTTTTGCATCCCGTTTGCGCCGGAAAACAATATAGAAAGCAATTGTTTTCAAGTCTTGTATTGCAAGATTTTATGTAGCACTCTACTTCTAATACCACCCCAAAAAACAGTTTGGTATCCATCAATTTAAAGCTGACCTCCCCGGTCAATTCGAAAATACTAAAAAGCGATTCCCCTTGAATCTATGTCCGGTATTACCCGTTAAAAGGCTTGATGTACCAATGTAAAATCAAGTGTTTTTATTAATTTCATATTGTGAAATTATCACCCGGTTGTACATTACGAGTCCGGCATTGCAATCCAGCCGTTTTCCCAATAGTCCGGATGCTATTAATATGACTATTGTTGTACAATATCCGCTATTCTTTAACGCCATAAATATTATACGGCTTTATATCAAGCAAATATAAATGATTTTTTCCAAAGAGAAGAATTTTTAGCGATAAAGAAATTCAGACAGATTCCGGATCAACTATAGGATATATGGTGATTTATGGTGTCAAGTCAATTATATTTTTTAATACCCGGTTTAGATTTTTTCATTTATAAATAAAATGTACTATAAGTATAACAGAATTGTTAAAAACAAGTATTTTTGCATCAAATAGAGAAAATGAAAAAAAACAGAAAAAGAAAAAATATAGAATTTTTTATGCAGGAAGCCATTGATCTTGCAAAAAAAAACATGGAATCCGGAAATGGCGGTCCCTTTGGTGCAATAGTGGTGAAAGATGGTAAAATAATAGGAAAAGGAAGTAATAAGGTGACAAGTGATAATGATCCTACTGCACATGCAGAAATAACCGCTATAAGAAATGCTTGTAAAAACCTGAATTCTTTTCAGTTGGATGGATGTGAAATCTATACCAGTTGTGAACCCTGTCCTATGTGTTTAGGAGCTATTTACTGGGCAAGACCCGGAAAAGTTTATTATGCAGCGACTAAAGACGATGCGGCAGATGCTGGATTTGACGATGAATTTATATACAAGGAATTAGCTACATCTATTGATCAAAGACAAATACCGATGAAGCAATTATTAAGAGACAAAGCTCAATTGGTATTTGAGGGTTGGAAGAAAAAAGAAGGTAAAATAGAATATTAACGTAAATTCGATTATTAATTATTGGATAATACCGATATTAATATGAATTAAGGGATATTTATATTCCACGGATTTTGTTATTCCTGCGGTGATAGGTCCAAAAGGAGTTTTGACAACCACTGACATTCCCCATCCGTAATGTTGTTTCCAATTATCCGTTAGTCCGAAATTAAAGAGTGTTTTGAAGTAAATATTCTTTTCAAATTTATATCTCAGTCCGGTTTTGAAAACAAATTTATTTGCCGATATCAGATAATTGTCGGGAAGTCCCCAAAAAGCACTTTGGTATTCATTATCAGGAAACACTCCTCCCATTGTTTTGGTTTTTAGAATAAAGGGAACATCCGATAAACCTGAATATTCCGCAGATAGACCGTTTTCAATAGTCCATTTACTATTGAAAGAAATATACTTTTCCAATGAAAATTTAAATCCGGGATAATCGGGATAATCGGAAAAATCGACATGATAAGAACTTATGTTTTTATCATCTATTAAAGTATATACAAGAGATGATGAAAAATTGTATTCCAGACTGACTTTAAAAATACTTCCGGTAGTAGCGAAATTCTTATCATCAATATTATTGTAATAATACGAAAAGTAAAGTGTATTTTTATGAAAAGATCCGTTGATATAATTGTCATAAGCATAACTGAAAACATCTTTATAGCTAGATAATGTGTATCTATATCCCAAATTCACCAGACTGTTTTTCGTTTGAGAAGCAAATATATTAAAACCCGGAATAATAAAATTTCTGTTATAAGCAGTCAATTTATTGTCTCCTTCATATATGGATATTCTGTCGTTAAAATACTGAAATGATTGTCTGATACCAAATCGCGTCTTGTCCAAAAAATACTTGGTGAAATACTGACTGACATAAGGATATTTTGATATTCTTCCTTTGATATTGAATTTTGAATTTGGCACCAAATAATTTCTAGAAGTCAAACTCGCAATAATTCCAAAATCCACTTGATTCGAATATTGTATTCCTATACCCAAAGTATTTAAAGGCAGTTGTTGACAATTAAAAATAAGTTTATACTCATTTTTCCCCGGTGTTTTATCCATATAATACGTGATATATGCAAATTCTCCGGAACCGTATAGTTCTTCAATTTCATTTTCGATCATTTGATGAGAAACCCTTTTACCTAGTTTTTTCCTGAGAAATATTTTAAGTTGATCGCTGTAATTTTTGTTTTTCAGTCCGTTAATTTCAATATCCGTTATCGGATATACTTGATTTTTGTTAAATCTAACAGTTCTTACCGGTTTGCTTTCATATTTATCCAATTCTCTTTTAATTGCCAAAAGTTCCTTTCTGTGTTTTTGTGCTGTTTCGTAACCGATTCTCATTATTTCGGCAGCTTTATCAAATCGCGTACCCAAATCCAATACAGGAGCTTCTATCAAGACATCTACGGAATCTTTGTATTTATCATAGTTTTGTTTGGAACCCATCATTGTTATCAACCAAAACAAATGGGGAAATGAACCCAATTGTTCTTCATCAAGATTCATTCTTCCGACATTGGACCCTATAATTATATCGGCACCGTTTTCAAGAGCTACATCCACACCGAAATTATCAAGAACACCACCATCAACCAATAGTTTGTTTTTATATTTTTTAGGAATAAATATTGTAGGTAGCGACATACTTGAACGTAAAGCAACCGCCAAAGGGCCATCTTTAAAAACATATTTTTCCGCTTTTAATACATCGACGGCAATAGCACGGTATTTAATGGGAAACTGATCAAAATTATCGTATTTATAAGCCGGATAAGTTAATCTGTTAAGATATAATTCCATTTCTTGCCCATATACAAGACCTTGACCCGGATCCGGTTTTTTCTTTTTCAAAATAAAATCAAATAAATAATTTGAAAACTCGTCTTTTTGTTCAATATTGATTTTTCTTAAATCCGTATCATTGGTTAAGTACCGGTACCAATCTGAAGTAAGAGCGATTTTTTCCAAATCATCAGATGAATATCCCAAAGAATATAACCCACCGACAATACTTCCCATACTTGTTCCGACTATGATATCAGGTTTAATACCGATTTCTTCCAGTGTTTTGATAACTCCGATATGAGATAATCCTTTGGCGGTACCTCCGCTTAAAACCAAAGCGACAACAGGTTTTTCAGATGTGTTTTGTGAATAAACGCGATTTGAATATAGCAGAATAAAAAAAAGAATATATATTATGATTTTCTTCATATTATTCAAACGAAATACAATATATTTTTATTAGAATTTTCCGCGAATAATTTGTGTCAAAAGCTTTTGGGAGAAATCCCACATTTTTTGTTGTATTTTTTCGTCATAGGAAATCGTCGAAGATCGCGCCGGAGAATTTCCCATGAAAAAATTACCGCTTGCGTCATTGTTTTCAGCCTGAAAAATAGTGTTTTTGATTACTTCAACAGCATTATTAACGGGTGCACCTCCCGACCACAATACATGCAATAATTTTGTGCTTATCACTCCCGGATGAAGGCAATTTACGTAGATTTTATCTTTTTTCAAATCTTTTGCCAGTTTATATGTAAATAAAATATTACTCAATTTGGAAATTTCATAAGCTGAATACGGATCAAAATATTTGGGATCAAGAATTTTATCAAAATCGATATTATCTGCATGTGCAATAGATGCGATATTAATTATTTGTGACCCCGGTTTGCTTTTTAATAACGGCAATAAATTTAATGTCAATAGAAAATGGGCTAAATAATTCACTTGAAAAATCAGTTCTATTCCATCTTTACTTTCCATGTAACCGGGTACAATAACAGCTGCATTATTGATCAGTATATCAAGAAAATTGTATTTTTCTCGTAAAGATTTAGCGGCTTTATCAACTTCTGTTAAAGAAGAAAAATCTGCAATAAGCGTATCAATATTCTTATTGCCTGTCTTTTTTCTGATTTCCTTAGCGGTAATAACTACCTTGTTTTTGTTCCTGCCATGGACGATTATATGATGACCTTCGTTTGCCAAATATGAAGCAGTGGCTTTTCCTATTCCGTCAGTTGCTCCCGTTATTAATATTCTTTTAGGCATATTGATAAAGATTTAGATGAAATACGGCTTTCCCAACCCTTGTGTTTCAAATAACGTCTTAAGAAATGAAACATTATTTTATAATTCAAATAATTTTACAATGAAACATTTATTTTCCATATCTATTTTATTTATACTGACAGGATTAGTGATTTTCAACCAATCCTGTACCTATGACAAATGTTATGAAACAAGGAAATACAAGGTTTATAACCCTGTTTACATGACCAGAGCACAATTGAGAAACATATCCGTTTCAGATGCAGTTCCATTGGAAAATCCGGGCAAAATTTATGTTTATAACCAATATTTATTGATAAATGAACTCAATCAAGGCATTCATATTTTTGATAATAGCGATAAGGCAAATCCCGTTAATCTTGCATATATTTCAATACCGGGAAATGTAGATATTGCAGTTAAGGACAATGTTCTTTATGCGGACAATTTTATAGATTTGCTTAGTTTTGATATATCCGATCCGGTCAATCCGAAATATTTAACTTCAGTTGAAGATGTATTTACCAGCAATAAATATGAAGATAAATCCAGGGGTTTTCTAGTTTATTACAATCCGTCAAATTTAGTGGAAGAATTGCAATGTGAAGACGCGATAGACGATATAATAATCCGGAACGGAACTGTTTTGGTTGATGAGAGTTATTCGGGAAAAAACGGATCGGGATCATCACAAAACAATATCGGAATCGGTGGCTCAATGGCTAGGTTTACCATTTTAAAAAACAGGCTTTATGCTGTTGACAACACAAAACTTCATGTTTTTAATATAGAAATACCTCAGAAAGCAAATCCTTCCAATGATCTTGATATCGGCTGGGGAATTGAAACGATATTTCCCGTTAAAGATAAATTATTTATAGGTTCCAATTCGGGAATGTTTGTTTTTGATGCTTCGGATCCCGATAATCCGTCTTTGCTTTCCAATTTTCGTCATGCTTCTGCCTGTGACCCGGTATTTGTTGACGGAGATATTGCTTATATCACATTGAGGTCAGGAACCAGATGTCAGGGATATACCAATCAATTGGACGTTGTGGATATTAAAGACCTATTGAATCCCAAATTGATAAAAATATATCCTATGGACAATCCTCACGGGCTTACTGTTGTTGACAAAACCATGATACTTTGTGAAGGAGATTTCGGAACAAAAGTTTTGGATGTGGAAAATCCGGAAAAGATAAAAATAAAGTCAAAAATTACAAATAAACATTTTTATGATGTGATAGGAATAAATAGTGAAAATATAATTATGGTGGGAAATAACGGTTTATATCAATATACACTAAAAGGATACAAGTTAAATGAGATCAGCGTAATCGAAGTAGAAAAATAATCAATATTTATCCGGGAAAGAGCTAAAATCCTTTCCCGGATTATCTTTTTCAAATTATTTTTATAAAAAATGAATAAAATCAGCTAATCTAAATTGAAAATAATGTATATTTAGTGATAAATTTTAAACATATGAAACGAATAATTATTTTTTTATTATTGATATTTACTTTGGTGCAGCTTAATGCTCAAAACAAAGAATATTATAAAGATGTCGTGTATTTAAAGAATGATAGCAAGATTTATGGTCAAATATTGGATTATAAAATCGGAGAGAAAGTTGAAATAAAACTATCATCGGGACAGATATTGACATTTTCCGATAAAATAGTGAGAAAAATCGAAATGTATTCTCCTGAATCGGAGATTAATAGCCGGCGTTTAATAAATTATGAATTTAAAGATAGAGTGTTTTACAATGATTTTGGAATAAAACTTATCGCTGGAGCAAGTTCAACGAGAGACAGAGTTATTAACAACAATGGATTTGGACTTGAATACAATTTTGGTTATCGTTACAATAATTCTTTCTCTGCCGGTCTCGGAGTGGCTTTCGAAAATTATAATTACGGTTTGGGAGAATTGTTTTTTCCTTTATATTTTAATTTTTTAAGCTTTTACAAAAAATCCCAAATTAGTCCTTTTTTCAAACTTCAGTTAGGTTATGGTTTTGTTAGTACAAAAAGGGATATTGTTATTGATAGCAACGGTGGAATTATGATTAACCCTGCATTTGGAATCAAATTTCCCGGACAGGATAATATAAATTATATGTTTGATATAAATTTTAAATACCAAAAAGCCAATTTTGTTTATACATTAAATGATTGGACTCCTCAAATTTTATACAGGGACATTATTTTCAGGAGAATAGCATTTAGATTTAGTATTATGTTTTAATAAATGGTTTATCAGACTAGACTATCCAAAAGCGATGAAATCATATTCTGAAGAAGAAATAATAAGTGGTTGTAAAAGAAATTCAAGAAAATTTCAGGAGTTATTATATTTCAAATATTTTGATAAAATGTACGGAATGTGTTTAAGACACACTAAGGATAAAGATATTGCAATGTCGGTTCTCAATGATGGTTTTCTGAAAGTCTTTAAAAATATTGATAAGTATAGACATACCGGTTCTTTTGAAGCATGGGTGAGAAAGGTGATATATAATACATTGAGAGATTATTACAGAAAAAAATCAAATAATAGACATTTTTTAGAAATATTTGATAACCAAGGAGATCAAAAGAATCTTAATAATTTGGAATATGAAGATATATTGAAAATGATAGATACTTTGCCGCAGAAAAGCAAAAGAGTATTTGTGATGTATGCCATAGAAGGTTATCGGCATAATGATATTTCCAAGATATTGGAGATACCGGTCGGAACATCCAAATGGCATCTTTCCATGGCGAAAGAAAAACTAAAAGAAATGATTGAAAAAAGTGAGATAAACTTAAAAATAAGAAAATATTAATAAAGACATGGACAAGAATATATTTGATATAGAGGTCAAAAAAGAAGGGTGGGAGAAAATGAGAACCATTCTTGACAAGGAACTACCGGTAAAGAAAAGACGTTTTTTACCGTTTATTCTGTTGTTTCTTGTATTTGGTATTATAGGTATTACTTTTTTATATAGTAAAGCTAGTAAAAAAGAACTTAAGGAAATTATCACAAAAGAAAGAGTACAGTATATTGATCGAGAATCAATAAAACCCATTGAAAATAAAATAATAAAAATAGATACTGTTTCCAATACATCAAAGGCTATTAATAATAAAAAAACAAATACTCAATACCCGGAAAATAGAAATCAAAAACAGAAATTAAAGAAACAGAGAATCAGTGAGATGGAAAAAAAACAATATAATATTGTAGCAGCAGAAGATGGAAATTTTAATATTGAAACAAATATAATAAGTCATTCTCCGGAAATTGTGGAAAATGAAAATCACAAGGATCAAATAAATAAGATATCAACTATCGGTATATCATCTCTATTATCGTTTGAAAAGAAATTTGTACCGGAATATGATTTTAATTACATGGTTATAAATAGAAAAAACAAAACAAAGCTTTTGGATCCTTTTGCCGGTATTAAATTACATACATATAATTATAAGGAATTTTCCCCGAAATTTGAATTTAACCTCGGAACTTATTTCAATTTGAATGACAAATTTTCTTTTGGTGCGGGAATAGCTTTTCTTCAAAGAAAACTTGTGTATCAGGTTATAGAAGAAGAAAACTATGTAGTGTATAATAATAATAATGTAGAAAAAACCAGTAGTAAATATAGTTATAATATTGAACAAGAAGAACAATCCAAATGGTTATTTGAGCTAATGATAATGGAAAAATATAATTTTACAGGTAAAACCGCTATTAATATTAATGGAGGGATAGTATTGAGTGGACTAAGCTTTTCGAAAAAAAGTTTAGATGTGGTATCAACGGATTATGAAGGCAGGGCTTATAATCCGGAGAATATAAAACCGATCGTGTTTTTCGGTATTAATTTGAATTATGCTTTATCGGATAAAATAAGAGCCGGTCTGGGATATAAGTATTATTATTCGGAAACATATATTTTTAATGACAATAATACGGAGATATATAGCCAAAAACTGGTAAATAAAAAGTATTCTTCAAAGTTTTTTCTAGGAGTAAATTATTTTTTCCGGTAAACAAGTTATCTTGAGACGAAATTTGGTAACTGAAGTATAAAGGCTAAAGTGAAAAGTTCAAAGGCTAAAGGCTAAAGGCTAAAGCGCCGCTTCGAGCGATGCCCCGAGTAACGAAGTGTACCGAGAAGTCTAAAGCGCTGCTTCGAGCGGTATAAAGTGAAAAGGCTAAAGGCTAAAGTTTAAAGTTTAATAACAATTGAAAATTGACAATTAATAATTGACAATTAATAAAGGATGCGTAAGCATCCGGATAAATGGAGCGGTGAATTTAATCGATTGGGAACAAATGAACCCCGTAGGGGTGACATATTATAGCCGGATGCGTAAGCGTCCGGAAAGATGGTGCAATCAGATGTTTTGGCGGCA
>Ga0256913_10001627_pt1 | contig 11554 bp, 11 predicted proteins | sample Axial_MatmetaG_FD_185970 | JGI IMG/M metagenome (GOLD analysis project Ga0256913, IMG submission 185970) | Deep-sea worm associated microbial mat communities from Axial Seamount, Juan de Fuca Ridge, Pacific Ocean - Axial_Mat | ecosystem: Environmental > Aquatic > Marine > Oceanic > Microbial...
TAGTAGATAGGGCAGGTGATATCTTGCTATATGCATCTATCATACTAGATAGACCCAATAGTATAAAACCACCTTGGTAGACTCCACCCTCTACCAAATCTACAGTGATAGCTGAACCAGCATCTATAAATAGTCCATCTCTATGGCTCAGACACAAAGCCTTCCTATCTATACCCATAGTATCATATGAACCATCCAATACTATCTTGTGTGATATATCTCTCCATTGAGTCTGATTTTTGATACTATCTTCTACCTTATGGTTGACGGATATATAGGCTATATCCTTATCTGCATATTTTTTGATAGCACTATCTACTCTTAGATGCTCTACGCAGAGACCATCATATATATGTATATGTCTATTTCCTATATCTGCTATGAGCATATTGATACCTTGATTATTGTCATGTCAAAAAGGATGATATCAAAAAAATACTAAAATCAATAATTTCATGTAAAAATAGGTATAATCATCACATGAATAGTAGCTATTTGAAACTCAATGAATATAAAGATCATATCATCATCTCTTCTATGGGGGAGTGGACACTATATAATATCTCTACGATAGAGAGAACTCTACAGAAAATATATGATAAGGGTATCCAAAAGAAGATCATTTGGGATTTCTCTAATGTAGATGAGTTTGATAGCTCTGGAGTACTACTTATGATCTCTTTTTATAATAAATTTCAAAAAGATCATACTGTAGAGCTGGTAGGATATACGGAAGCACAAGAGAGGATGTATAGACTGCTCTTGAAGTATCAAGTAGAGGAGTCTATCCCCAAAAGAGCAGATGGGTTGATATATAGATTTGGTAAGTCTGTAGTATCCTCTTATGATCTGTTTTTGAAATTTTTTGATTTTAGTGGATATATGTTGATAGCATTTTTTCGTTACTTTAGGTATCCACGAAATATCCGTATCAAAGAGATCATACACTATATGGAGAGATCAGGAGCTAGTGCCCTACTCATCATAGCACTCACCTCATTTTTGGTAGGTATGGTGATCTCATATCAGAGTGCAGTAGAGTTGGCAAAATTTGGTGCAGATATGTTCATAGTCGATCTAGCAGGTATATCTATCACTAGAGAGTTGGCACCACTTATCACCGCTATAGTAGTAGCAGGGAGGAGTGGGTCGGCATATACAGCTCAGATAGGTGCAATGAAGATCACTGAAGAGATATCAGCTATGCGTACTATGGGGTTTGATCCATACTACTTTTTGATACTACCACGGATGATAGCATTGATGATATCCCTACCTCTATTGATATTTTTTGCAGATATTGTTGGTATATTGGGGAGTATGTTTGCAGCTGGTATGGAGCTAAATATATCATATATGCAGTTTCTTGACCGCCTCCAAGAGGTATTGGATATCAAACATTTTTGGATAGGTATAGTAAAGGGACCATTTTTTGCTATATTGATAGTAATGATAGGTTGTTTTAGGGGATTGCAGGTGACAGATGATACAGAGAGTATAGGATACCAGACTACAGCTAGTGTAGTCAACTCTATATTTTTTGTGATAGCTTGTGACGCACTATTTTCTATCATATTGACAATTTGGGATATATAATGGAGATGATAAAGGTGAGAGATGTAGTGACTAGTTTTGGCTCTACTGTGATACATGATGGACTCAATCTCACTATAAATCAAGGTGAAATATATGGTATATTAGGTGAGAGTGGATCGGGCAAAACACTACTACTCAAAGAGATGATAATGCTACATAAACCTACATCAGGCAATATCACTATATTGGGTGAAGATCTTACAACTATCAGATATCAAGATGCACAATATCTACGCAGACAGTGGGGTATACTGTTTCAGTTTGGGGCTCTATTTACATCATTGACTGTAGCTGAAAATGTAGAACTACAGCTAAAAGAGTATACCAATATAGATAAAAAAATGAGAGAGAAGATAGTAAAGAGTAAGATCAGCATGGTGGGTCTGCCTGTAAGGGCTGGTGGATTGTATCCATCAGAGCTTAGTGGTGGTATGATAAAGAGAGCTGCATTGGCTAGAGCATTGGCTATGGATCCTAAGTTACTATTTTTGGATGAACCTACATCGGGATTGGATCCTATAGGGGCTAGGAATTTTGATACACTTATAGTAGAACTCAAAGAACTTTTGGGTATAACTGTTGTGATGATTACACATGATTTGGACTCTATATACTCGATAATAGATCGTTTTAGTGTATTGGCAGATAAACATGTCGTAGCTGAAGGCTCATTGAGTAGTGTTTTGGAGTCTGATCATCCATTTGTTGAGAGATTTTTCAAGAATGATTATGCCAAAAAGAGGCTAAATAGGAGTGAGTTAAGTGTATAGTAGAGTTAATTATACATTGATAGGTGCATTTACTATTCTATTGACTATCGGTATCATAATTTTTGTATTGTGGCTAGGAAATAGTAGTTTCAAAGATGATACAACTACCTATATGTTACGAATGAGAGAGTCTGTATCTGGACTATCCAAAGATTCTGGAGTCAAACTCAAAGGTGTCAATATAGGAACAGTAAAAGAGATCCGCGTAAATCCTCAAAATATAGAGGAGATAGAGATACTCTTAGATATCAAAAAGAGTATACCTATCAAAGATGATATGAGAGGTGTCGTCACCATGTTTGGATTGACAGGTTTATCATATATAGAGATACAAGGTGGAACAAATAGTGCAAAGACTCTACACTCTATAGATGGTAAACCCCCTATCATTAAGTCAGCTACCTCTATGTTGGGCGATCTGCAAGAGAAGTTTGAAAACTTTTCAAATAGATTGGATACTATAGCAGATAGGAGTCAAGAGTTGCTCTCTGAAGAGAATTTACAAAACTTCTCTGATCTGTTACGAAATGCAAACCAAGTAGCCATAAATGGTGTATCGCTAGAGAAGAAGATAGCAAAAACACTAGATGAGACAACTATGGCTATCAAAGAGTTCAGATCATCATTTGAGGAGCTATCTACTAGCTACAACACTCTAGCATCAGATTTAGATAGAGAGATCAAACCTTTTGTAGATAGTATAGATAAGAGTGCAAAGAGTGTAGAGAGTCTCTCTGTATCTCTTGAGAAGAGTATAAATAGAGGGGATTACAATATGCAAAAGATTTTGCAACCATCAATGAATGATATAAATAATCTAACTATAGAGTTAAAATCATTAACTAGAGAGCTTAGAGAGAGTCCTAGCAATTTGATCTATAGAAGCAGAGAGTCAAGAAGGGGACCTGGAGAATGAGTAGGGGAATGATCTATATAGTAGCTATATCTATCTTGATGTTTGGAGGGTGTAGTACAAAAAATCCACCGATGAAGAGATATCTTTTGGAACCTGATTTTAGCTTTGGTAGAGTTCACTCTAGATATAGTGACAGTTCTATAAAGATATCATATCCCAATGATATCATAGGTAGGTCAGGTACAAATATCTACTACTCATACAATAAGCTAGAGGATGATAGCTATCAAAACTCTTCATGGAGTAGCAGTAGCAGTCAACTGATCAGTAGTGTAATTGTCCGTGCATTGGAGCATGGTAAGGTGTTTGACTCTATCGTTGACTATAGATCTATATCTACTACAGATTATCTGTTGGAGAGTGAGATATACCATCTCTATCACAAGATACGCAAAGATATATCTCTATCTATAGTAGCTATCCGCTTTGATCTTATAGATTTGAGTAACAATAGGCTCGTAAAGAGTAGGAGATTTAGCTATAAGATACCTACCAAGAGTATAGATGCCATAGGTTATGTAGAGGCTACAAATATAGCCTTGGAGAGATTGAGCAGAGATTTAGTAGAGTGGTTGGCTAAATGAGTATAATATTTGGACCTATAAATTCTCGTCGATTTGGTAGATCATTGGGTATAGATCTTAGCCCCTCAAAAAAGCAGTGCAATTTTGATTGTTTGTATTGTGAACTTGATCCTGCCAAAACTATGGATAGATATGATACTGTTGTGCCACTAGATGATATAGTATCTGCACTGCAAAATGCTCTACAGAAGCATAAAAATATAGACTTTATCACACTTACAGCCAATGGAGAGCCAACTCTATATCCATATCTATCAGAACTTGTAGATAAGATAGATGAGATCAAAGGTGATATCAAAACTCTTATATTGAGCAATGGTAGTACTATAGCCCGAAGAGAGGTAGCTGATGCTCTACTCAAGATAGATATGGTTAAGCTATCATTGGATTGTGCTACAGATAGATGTCTGCATAGGTTGGATAGATCACACAGAGATATAGATATAGAGTCTATTATGCAAGGTATGATAAGTTTCAAGCAGAGATACCATAAGCCTCTTATCATAGAGACACTATTTGTCAAAACTCTAAATGATAGGAGTGATGAGATATATAAGCTCAATGAGTTTTTTTTGCGACTCAAGCCTACCCGCATAGATATAGGTACTATAGATAGACCACCTGCATATAGAGTAGAGCCTTTGGGATATGAAGATCTATACTATATATCACAACTCTTTGATGCTACACTACCTATATATATCTCTTCACGCAAAAATATACCATCGTCTCCAGATAGCTACTCATATGAAGAGATCATAAAGACTCTATCCAAGAGACCTCTTACTCCAGAAGATATAGATATACTTTTTGATAGTAGTAGCAAGGAGAGACTCAAAGAGCTTGTTTTAGAGGAGAAAATCACAACAAAAGATGAAAATGGTGTAAAATTTTATATTTTATGCTAAAAACCCTTGACATTATTTTTTTTTACAGCTATAATACCGCCACGAAACAAGCATACGCTTATTTCAAGGCTTCATTCCGAATTAGCTCAGCGGTAGAGTAGGTGACTGTTAATCACTTGGTCGCTGGTTCGAATCCAGCATTCGGAGCCACTTTTCATATAAATTATAACTCCAATTTTTTAAAATCCTTTGACTCAAATAGCAGTAGATTATTATCGGTTGAGTGTTTTAACTCATTTGAAAATCCATTTTTGGAAAATAGTGCAAAGATATCGACTTTGATTTTAGAGTTGATTGCTTTCTCTTTGAGTTTGTTTAGCTCATTTTTGCATATCTTTTTGCCTCGATATTTGCACTCACCCAATATGACCTTTCCGCTATGTGTCAAGCATAATAGATCAAATTCACTATGATGATCCCAAAAACCACCTTTGCTGACTATAGGATCTATATCTTTGTAGTATACCTCTATCAACTCATTTGACAACTCTTCAAATACCAAACTCACAGCTCTATCGTAGTGTCGTTTATAGTTTTGTATGAAATTTTCTCTTTTATTGTTATATATATCTGATCTATAAGGCTCGACAAAACCAAACCAAAATGAGATAAAGGGAGATAGAAATCTAGCTTTTGACTCTATACGATATGATCTCAAACTCTTTTTGATCTTCTGCTTTGGATATATCTTTAGTGGACTCTCACGAGAGTACTCTAGCCTTAGTATGCCTATATCTTCCAATTGTGAAATCAACTCTCTTCCTATAGACTCACTATATCTAGCTCTCTTGAAGATATTTGATAATCTACCATCACCTCTAGCTACAGCTATCAAAATATCACGATATGGAGACTCCAATATATATGATGGAGATATCACATCTCTATAGATATCAATATTTGACAAAAATCTACTCAAGAGATCATCCATATTATCAAAAAAATCTATATCAAATCCAAAATCAATACCCCCAAAAAAGGAGTAATACTCAAGTCTCTCTTCTATAGATAGATAGTTATATCGTTTAGAAAAATTATTAAATGTCTGTTTTATATCCTCTTCACTCCATCTTTGATATATGATACCTATGTACTTTAACATATTTTAGATACAATTTAAGTAAATACATAGGAGTAGTGTAGTGCTAGAACACTTTCAAACAAAATCTATACAGATACAGAACATAATAAAAGGTTTCAATCTTACCAAATCACTATTTGTCTCATCTATCTTGATAGGGGAGGAGTATACTGGCAAAAAAACTCTTGTTAAATATCTATTTCCAAATGCTACATATGCAGATGGCAGCGATCAAGATAGCGTAAAAGATCTTCTTGAAAATCATAATGAGTTGGTAATCATAAATTTTGAAAAACTTACAAATATAGAGAATCTCAACTTTGAAAACAAACGCATAGTTGCTTTGGCAAACTATATAAGCAATGAGAAGATAATCGACTCTATCTTTGCATTTATATATCATATGCCACCACTAAGAGAGAGAGCTGAGGATATAGATCTATTTATAGAGTATTTTTCCAAAGAGGTCAAGAGAGATTTGATGATAGAGGGTGATCTCTTCATAGATAGAAAATTTATAGACATCTCTACCAATATACAATCACTTAAAAAGTCTATATATTATCAAGCTTTTAGCCAAAATTGTAACCACTCAGATATAGAGAATATACTCTATCAGTATCTATATAGCAAGATGGGGGGCAACAATGACTATAAAGAGTTTTTGTCTATCTATGAGAGACCACTTATAGAGGCTGGACTAGATAAGTATAACTCACAATTGAAGCTATCAGGTATATTGGGTATCAATAGAAATACACTCAGAAAGAAGATACATGAACTCGGTATCAATTGATTTTAAATTTTTTATAGAGTGTGATAGTAGTCCATTTATCGTTTTTGATAATGGTGGTAAGATAATATATCTAAATAACTCATCAGAGATACTACTAGGTTATGTATCGAGACAAGAGCTATACGATATCACTCTAGCATACGCACCCAAAGATTTTGGATCAAAGAGTACGAGAGTTGAGTTGCAGTATGACTCATTTAGCTTCTATGCTATCAATGTATCATATGAGAATGAGGAGCAGATAGCACTAAGACTATATCACAAACCAAAACTAAATAGTAGTAGAAGTATAGAGTTGGATAAATTACCAATGACAGATATCAATGTACTACTAGAGGCAAATATAGCTCTCTTCAAACTCAAAAATAGCAACCACCTACGACTTTTGGTAGATCAAGACTTGCCACAATGCAGAATAGACCAAAATGAATTTTCTAAACTACTGCGGAAAGTACTAAATTCATTTAGGTCATCAGACTCTATAGATATATCACTTAAACTCTTAGTAGGAGAGTATGTCATTATACAAAATCGCAGAGAGCATCTAGTAGAGCTATATATAAAAGCAAATGGCAGATATGCAGATGATGATAGTGAGATTAGATCTATATCAGAGCAGATCAATATATTATCTAATTTAAAAGAACACTCTATCAAACTACAGATACCTTTTGTGCAATAAGAGCTAATTCAATATCTTTATTGATGAAATATTAATCACTCTATAGTCTAATAAGCCTCTTTTTTTTGTTATTATTTTATCGTTAAGTAATAAATACGAATTATTCATAAGGATAAAATATGAAATTAAAGTTTTTAACTCTTTTGGTAACACTCTTACCTATAGTTGCTTTTGCAGAAGAAGCCCCAAAACTAGATAGAGGTGATACAGCATGGATGTTGGTTGCTACAGCATTTGTCATGCTCATGACACCAGCAGGTCTTGCACTATTTTATGGAGGTATGACTAGGAGCAAAAATGTACTCAATACTATGGGTATGAGTTTGATAGCATTTGCTGTAGGTACTCTAGTATGGGTAGTTGCAGGGTATAGTATAGCATTTGGTGAAGGTGACTTCATAGGTACAGGAAAGATACTGCTTGATGGTGTCACTGATAAATCACTCTCAGGCACTATACCAGAGCTTCTATTTGTAGCATTTCAAGGCACATTTGCTGCTATTGCAGTAGCTATTGCATCTGGTTCTATGATAGAGAGAGTTAAATTCTCTACATTTACTATCTTTGCTGCACTATGGATACTAGTAGTGTATGCACCTATTACACACTGGGCATGGGGTGGTGGTGAGACACTAAATTTTGGTGAGATGGATTTTGCTGGTGGTACTGTTGTACATATCAATGCAGGTGTTGCAGGTTTTGTAGTAGCTATGATGCTCGGCAAGAGAAAAGATTATGGTAAATTGGCTATCAAACCATTCTCTCCAGTATTTGCAGTATTAGGTGCTGCTCTATTGTGGTTTGGTTGGTTTGGATTTAATGCAGGATCGGAAGTAGCAGCTGATGGTGTAGCGGGTAATGCTTTTCTTGTGACAAATGTCGCTGCTTCGCTAGGTGTGATTGGTTGGTTGATTGCTGAGTATATTGTATATAAGACTCCTACACTTATAGGTGGAGCTTCAGGTGCTGTCGCTGGTCTAGTAGCTATCACTCCTGCTTCTGGTAGTACTGGTGTCACTGGTGCTATTATCATAGGTTTTATTGGTGGTATCATAGGATTTATCGGTGTTGCGAAGCTAAAAAAGCTATTTAGGGTAGATGACTCATTGGATGCTTTTTGGATACATGGTCTTGTAGGTATCTGGGGTAGTATAGCTACAGCTATCTTCATAGCTCCATATCTAAAAGCTGATGACTATCTACTCGGTACTCAGCTTCTAATCCAACTCAAAGCTATAGCTCTTACTATCATATATAGTAGTATTATGACTGCTATTATATTCTATATATCTAGTATCATTACCAATGGTGGTAGAGTAGATGAAGAGACAGAGCAGATCGGACTAGATGAACAAGTACATGGTGAAAAAGCTATAAATATATAATAAAATTATAGCAATCGATCAAAGGTTGCTATTAAAGAGGAGTAAGATATGAAAAAGATAGAAGCTATTATTAAGCCATTTAAATTAGAGGATGTCAAAGAGGCATTGGTAGAGGCTGGTATAGAGGGTATGACTGTATCAGAGGTCAAAGGATATGGACGACAACAAGGACACTCTGAGCTATATAGAGGTGCTGAGTATGTAGTAGAGTTCATACCAAAGATCAAGATAGAGATAGTTGTGAGCTCTCAAGAGTATGCCAATATAGCTATCGAGGCTATAAGCAAAGCTAGTAGAACTGGTAAGATAGGTGATGGCAAGATATTTGTAAGCAATATAGATAGTGTACTTCGTATCCGTACAGGTGAGGAGGATAGGGAGGCTCTTTGATTAGCAAAATTACCTCTGCTGACCATCAGCAAAGGTAAATCAAGATAGACTACTCTCTTATCTCTATACCCTCTTTTCTTACTCTTATGGTCTCATATTTGTTGTAGAGTACACTAGAACCCTCTTGTACTTTTACAAATTTTCGTTTGGTATAATCCACCTCATACTCTCCAGCATTTTTGGTAGAGAAATCTACACATAGTTTGGCAGCTGCCTCTATGACACTCGATGGGAGATTTTGTTTATCTGTACGGATGATAACATGGCTAGATCTCATATCTCTAATATGCATCCATAGATCATTTGATTTTGCCATCTCCAAGAGCTTTTGGTTCTCATTGCTATTGCGTCCTACAAATACTTTGTAATCCTCTATCCAAAATAGTTCACCATCTTTGAGTCTCTCTTTTTTGCGTTGAGACTTGGCTCTTTTGGGTACCAATAACTCTAACTCATATGGTGTTTTTGCCTGTTTTATAGAGTGATATATATTGTCATAAAAGAGCTTTTTGCTCTCAAGATTTTCTCTCTCTATATGTATATTGACTGCTTTGTTTTTGGCTCTTTTTGATAGATTGAAATAGTAGTCACTCATGCGGTTGACCTTGATATCTTTTGGTAAGTTTATCGTGATAGGATCTCCATCAAAATCATAAGTCTCCAATCTCTTATCATATGGTTTTATCTGATATAGATTTGCCAATATTAGATTGGCATAGATCTTATACTCTCTCTCTAACTCTGATAGTCTCTCTTGATCTGGGAGATTTGATAGTAGTTTGGTCAGCTTTTGACTCTTTTTTGATATGGTAGCTAACTTCTGTTTTTTGAGCTCTTGGAGTCTCTTTGTCTCTATCTTTAGGTATATATCTTCAAGATAGTTATCTACACTATCTATATCTATAGTATGGTCGATATCGCTACTATCAGCTACCCTATCATGTGGAGGGATATCCAATAGCTCTATACCAGGACGAATCACACGAAAAGAGCTATCAGCATCTATATGTCTAAGTGCCTCTATGATGACTCCACTCTCATCTATAAGTATAGCATTTGTATTTTTCCCTGTGAACTCAAACTGAAGATATATGATCTTATTTTTATAACTACTTTTGGGTGATAGTGTCAACCTCATGACTCTATCACCTCCCAATATCTCTATATCTATCAATCTACTAGCAGATACTAATGAGTGCAAAAGTGTATCAAAAGGTGCATTATACCCCTGTAGAGGTCTTTGAGATGGTGCTTTATAGATAAGGCTATGACCTCTAGTCATATTGAAGAAGTAGCTTCTATCCCTATCTAGTGTCAACTCTATAGTGTTGTTCTCTATCCGTCTAGCTCGACTTACAAAATCAAATTTTTTAAATCTTCTAGTGATAACTTCTAATTCATATAGTTTCATAATTGTAGAGACCTTTTGAGAGTTTTAGTGCTATTTTATCCAAAAAGGTGTTAGTAGTACAAATATCTACTATTTCATTTACTCTTTTTGCACATTTTTTATGCTACAATCATAGCTTAATTCGGAATTGTATGATTTTGACTCAAAGGATCATTTTTCGGTAGATTGTTTGGCTAAAGGAGAGATATGTCATCGATAATAGAGTATTTTAAAAATATAGTAACCATACCACACTGTAGCCAAGATGCAGATAGATTGTTGGAGTATCTATCTAATTTTGCCAAAGAGAGAGATTATAGTGTATCTATAGATAGTAGCAAAAATCTGTTGATATCAAAAGGTAGACCCAGATTGGCTCTCCAAGCTCACTATGATATGGTATGTATGGGTGATGCTCCATCTATAGAGATATATGAGGAGGATGGTTGGCTTAGAGCCAAAAACTCATCTCTGGGTGCAGATAATGGTATAGCAATAGCTATGATGATGACTCTTATGGATAGAGGGGATGAGTTGGAGTTTTTGCTAACTTCTGATGAGGAGATAGGGTTGATAGGAGCTACGGCTTTGTCGTTTGATCTTAGCTCGAAATATATGCTAAATCTTGATAGTGAAGATGAAGCAGAGGTCTATATAGGGTGTGCAGGTGGAGTAGATATAGTAGCTACCAAGCCATATAGATATGGTACAGGTGATGGGGATACCTATAGAGTATCTATAGATGGATTGCCAGGTGGACACTCTGGAGTAGATATAGATAGAGGTATACCAAATGCCATCAAGATATTGGCATCATATCTCAAAGATAGAGATGTAGATATAGTAGATATATCTGGTGGTGAGAGGCTCAACTCCATACCATCTAGTGCATATGCTATACTCAAGAGCAAAGAGGATCTCATAGGTAGTGATATGGTAGAAGTGGAGAGTATAGAGGATAGCAAACCTGCTATGTTTGGTGCATCAGAGATCATCGATCTGCTAAATGATTTTGACCATGGGGTACGAGATATGAATGAGCAGTTCAAGATACCA
>Ga0256913_10001628_pt1 | contig 11547 bp, 4 predicted proteins | sample Axial_MatmetaG_FD_185970 | JGI IMG/M metagenome (GOLD analysis project Ga0256913, IMG submission 185970) | Deep-sea worm associated microbial mat communities from Axial Seamount, Juan de Fuca Ridge, Pacific Ocean - Axial_Mat | ecosystem: Environmental > Aquatic > Marine > Oceanic > Microbial...
ATTTGATGGCTTGGTTCATTACCATGCGCATATTGACCGATTAACCCGCTTGCATCAACTACATTTTTGTCGTACTTACTTGTATGGGTAAAAAGTGTGTCTAACCATTCAACAAACTTTTCATCTCCTCCTATTAACTCAATTAACCCAGTCATATCATGAGGAACAAAAGCACTGTATTGAAATGAATTTCCCTCAACATAATGTCCGCTAGGTTCTGCGGGATCAAATGGTACAACCCAACTATGGTCACTATTTCTAGGACGCATAAATCCGGTTGAGGGATCATACAAATTTTTATAAAATTGTGCACGTTGCTGATAGAGAAGATAATCCTCTTTCTTATCCAGAATTTTTGCCATCTCAGCTACACACCAATCATTGTAGGCATATTCCATAACTATTGCTACAGAGCCACCTACTCCTTCAATATCAGCAGGAATATAACCAAAGTTATTGTAATATTTAATATCTGCCATTGCTTTTTTCATTCCCTCGTAAGCAAGGTTAACATCGTAGTTCCGAATTTCTTTATTGTAAGCATCTAAAATTACTGGAAGCGAGTGACGTCCAATCATGTGAGCTGATAAAGTTCCTTGTATTTCCCATATAGGCAATCTGCCGCCAATTCTATATATCTCAAGGAAAGTTTTTATGAAGTCATTCATTTTTGATGGTTCAAGAATTGTTAAAAGGGGCATTTGAGCTCTAAACACATCCCACAAAGAAAAAACTGTGTAGTTTGTAAAATCCTTTGCCGTATGAACTTTATGATCCACTCCACGGAACTTTCTGTCAACATCCATAAATAAATTTGGAGCTAATGCAGTATGGTATAATGATGTATAAAAAATTCTATTTTGTTTTTCGGTTGCACCTTCAATTTCGATTTTGTGTAAGAATTTATTCCACTTATCTTTTGCGATGTCTCTTACTTCATTGAAATCCCATCCAGGATTTTCGGCTTCAAGATTTTTCCTTGCCCCCTCAGAACTAATTGCAGAAATCCCAACTTTTACTAAAATTTGTTCATCTTGCTTAGTATCAAAAGTAACAAATGCTTTTACACTTTTTCCTTCAGTTTCTTTAATATTTTCCACTAATTTATCATCAACGGCAATACCAAACATTTTGAATGGTTTTGAAAATTTCGCATAGAAATATATATACTGATCGACAGCCCAACCAGTTGAGAGCGTTAAGCCAGTAATGACAGAATCATTTACAACTTGTATATTTGCATTAACAACACGTCCACGATGAAACAAGTCAATAATAATATTGGAATTTTCCGATTTAGGGAATGTGTAACGATGAAAACCTGTTCTTTCGGTTGCAGTCAATTCAGCAGTTACATTATAATCATCTAGAAGGACTTTGTAATATCCAGATGATGCTTCCTCGTTAGTATGACTGAATGATGAACGATAACCAGTTTTGCTATCATTCTCATCACCTGGATTCAATTGTATATCACCCACTGTAGGAACGAATAGGACATCACAGAATTCTGATTCACCAGTGCCACTTAAATGTGTATGACTAAATCCCAATATTGTTTTATCAGAATAGTGATATCCAGATGAACCATCCCAGTTTTCCTCTCTGGTATCCGGACTAAGTTGTACCATACCAAAGGGTAATACTGCTCCAGGATAAGTGTGTCCGTGTTCACCGGTTCCAATAAAAGGATTAACAAATAATGTATAATCTTTCTCGGATAAGTTATTATTTGAACAACTAAATATGAAAATGCTTATAAAAACAAGAAATGCAATCAATTTAATTTCTGGGAGTTTCATTTTTATTCACTTTGGATTTGAAATAATTATTGATACAATTTAACTATTTATCAGTTCAAATAGCCAAATTATTCAATGTAGATATTAACAAAAAGTATAAATATCTTTATTGACTCATATGAAGTAAATCTGATTACGAAAGACAAATTACATAGTTTAACTGATTAGTATCCAATGTATAATAGTATTATTTAATGTTAACATCAATAAGTATTGAACAAAAACAGAAGATACTTTAGTGTCTAAAAGAAGATAGAAATATCCCAAATAATATTCATTTGTAATTTACTTAACATGTTATAAAATAATCACTTAAAAGATGCTAATAATTCCTCTAGAATAAGAATACCTTATTAAAAGCTGTTAAAAGATTGTTAACAACATGTTAAAACTGTTATTTACTTGTGTAAGCATACTTATTTAATTTTATTGCAGTCGAATTTTGAATTGTTACACCGTACAAAATTTTATGATATCTTTTCTAAAAATAACGAATGTGACTCACGTAGCGAAGCTGTATCCAATAGTATCTGTCCGAATAAAATAACAAATCTTAATAGGAGTTTATTATGAAAAGAACTTTACTACTATCTGTATTTATGCTTTCTCTTTTTTTTACTACTTCTCTTTTTGCTCAAACCGGTAAGATTAAAGGTGTTATTACTGACAAAACTACCGGAGAACCATTGTTTTCAGTAAATCTCATTCTAATTGGAACAACTTATGGTGCAGCAACAAATTTTAATGGAGAATATGAGATATTACAAGTACCAGAGGGAACTTACGATCTGAAAGTATCATATATCGGTTATGAAGCACAAGTGTTGAAAGGGATTAATATATCAAGTGGTAGAACAACAATAATTAATTTGGAATTATCTTCTGAATCGGTTGAAATGGATGAAGTAGTTGTTCAAGCACAAGCAGCTGGACAGATTGATGCGGTTAATCAGCAATTAAGTTCTGAATCTATAGTTAATGTTGTTTCCTCAGCCAGAATTCAAGAATTACCAGATGCAAATGCTGCCGAATCTATAGGCAGATTACCAGGTGTTTCTGTAAAAAGAGTTGGAGGTGAAGGCAATAAAGTTGTTATTCGCGGATTATCTCCTAAATACAATGCTATTAATGTGAATGGTGTACGTATGTCGGCAACCGGTAGTGGAGATAGAAGTACAGATCTTAGTATGATTTCACCATACATGTTGGAAGGAATTGAAGTTACAAAAGCTATCACTTCAGATAAAGATGCCGATGCTATTGGTGGTTCGGTTGATTTTCAAATAAAAACTGCTCCTGATAAAGGTTTTAACATGAATGTTGTCGCACAAGGAGGTTATGCAACTCAAAGAGAAACTTTTAACAATTACAAATTTGTTCTGGGTGTAAGCGACAGATTTCTCGATAAAAAACTTGGTGTTTTTGCTCAAGTGGATATTGAAAACCGGGATAGAAGTTCTGACGAATTTGGAAGCTCATATAGAATTGATAATCCAACATTAACTGCTCCAAATCAAGTTCTATTAAACAATCTTAATCTTAAAGATATTACACGAAACAAAAAAAGATATGGCGGCACATTAGTTTTAGATTATCTCCTTTCCAAAGGTAGTATAAATTTGACAAGTTTTGTAAGTAGTGTTGATAATACCAACACCAATAGAACAGAAAAGTATGATTCGCAAAATAATGCCCATAATTATACTTCCGGCGACTATGGTAATACTCTTTCTGTTTTTGTCAACTCACTGAAATTTGAATATGACTTTAATGGTCTTATGACAGATGTTTTGGTATCATATTCTTGGTCAGAGAATGATACTCCATTTAATCTAACATATAATTTTATTGAAAATGCCGCTTTTAATAATATTATTGATACTCCAGATCCTCAACAAATAATTAATGAAGCCAAAAATAATCTTGATAATACATTTTTGGATAGAGTAAGTACAGCTAGTAGTTATAACAGAGAAAATGAATTTACAGCAGCGTTAAATTTTAAGTTTAATTGGAATTTCAGTAAAACAATAAACTCTGTTATTAAATTTGGCGGAAAGTATCGGTATAAAAACAGAGATTATAACAGAGATGAATACTTTATGCCAATAGCGTGGGGTGGTCGTCAAGCTGAAAGAGATGCAATATTAGAGGCTTTTCCTTGGATGCAAAAGTATGCCCCTCTTGGTAGTTTGCATTTACCATACGCTATTTTTATTGATCATGGATATAAAAATGAAAACTTCCTTGATGGTAATTACCAATTAGGTCCTACTGGTACATTTGCTCTTATGCATGATGTTTACAATATACTTGATCCAATGATGTGGACACATTACCCAAATACCAAAATGAATGACTATTTCGGTAATGAAACATACGGTGCAGGATATGTAATGGCAAAATTCAATTTTTGGAAAAACCTTTCAATAACTCCAGGTGTAAGATACGAAAGTAATAAAACTGTTTATACAGCATATCGTGGTGATCAAACACAAGCAAAGGATAATGAAGGATATCAATATATAGATACAACAACTACAAGGAACAACGGTTTTTGGTTGCCGATGTTGCTTGTAAAGTATTCAGCTACTGATTGGTTCGATATAAGAGCTGCATATACTAATACTCTCTCAAGACCGAATTATAATAGAATAATCCCTTCATGGAATATTACTGAGAATGCAGTTAATTGGTCAAACTACAAATTAGATCCGTCTCATTCAACAAACTATGACCTCTATTTTGTCTTACATGGTAATAAACTCGGACTTATTTCTGTAGGAGGTTTTTATAAGAAAATTGAAGATTTGATTTTCTATACAGGAAACCGAGTAATACTTGATCCAACTGATTATGAATTGCCAACAAAGGAAAAAGGGAAACGTATTAGAACATATATCAATAACGATTACGATGTTGACATGTGGGGTATAGAATTTGAAACTCAAACAAACTTCTGGTTTTTACCAGAACCGTTCGATGGTTTTGTTGTGAACTTGAACTATACTCATATTTTTTCAGAAGCAAAATATCCTAAAACAGAAATCAAAACGGAATATATTAATCAATATCCATACGTAATCCAGACTAATATTGATACTTTTTATACAAACCGTCTAATTGACCAACCTGATGATATTGTGAATGTATCACTTGGTTATGATTATAAAGGATTTTCAGCAAGATTATCGTTCTTATATCAGACAAATATTTTTACTGGAAACAATTTTTACCCAGAGCTTCGCAGCTATACTGATGATTATATCAGGTGGGATTTTACAGTTAATCAAAAACTGCCTATTTCTGGGTTACAGATATTTTTGAATTATGCTAATATCAGTGGTGCTATTGATAGATCATTGAACTACGGTTCCAGTTTTCCAACCAAAGAGCAATATTACGGAGCTACTATTGATTTAGGGCTTCGATATAGACTTTAATAAAAATCACAATTAATTAACTTATTTACTAATAACTAGGAGTAATGTAATGAAAACAAACAAAACATTTTTTGGATTGGTTTTATCAGTCCTAATCTTTTTAAGCATGAACATAATTGCCCAAGATATTGTTGATGTTCCTACTGAAATTAATGGTGAACCACTTGGTGCAATCAACAAGTTCATTCAAGGGGATACAACAGCTACGGGTGAAAGAAATAATCCGGACAGAATTTATAGATTGAAAAGAGGTGCCACCTATTTTATTAATGGACCTTTAACATCTGTAGGTTATCATTTAAGATTAGTTGGTGAAGAAGATCCTGACCCGGCAAATCCAACGGCACCAGCTGTAATTGCACCGGGTATCAGACCTGATGGTTCTTCCGCCGGATTATTAATGACAATCAAAGGTGATGCAACAATAAAGAACATCTATTTCAAAGGAACTTCACCTACGCAAGTTGCAGTTGGTAGAGCATTAAGTGTACTAAAAGATAGTGTTAGAATAGAAATAGACAACTGTCATTTTGATTGGGTTAAATGGATTACTATCCAAGTAAAAGCTACTGATACAAAAATATTTATTACTAATTGCTATTTCAGAAATATTCAGCACCCTGCTGGACCATATAATGGCAGAGGTCTTAATTTACATAATAACAATGCCGATTCAGTAGTAATGGTTAATAATACATTCTATAACATTAATAGTTTCGCATTTCAAGGAAGATCTAGTATAATTAAATATTTCCAATTTGAGCATAATACTTTAGTAAATACAATCAAGTGGCCTCTACAATGGTCATGGCCAACAAATGCTATTATATCAAATAATATTTTCTATAATGCACATTCATATGGCGAAGCTCCTTCCGATTTACCTGGACAGGACTATGACGGACAATTATTCGGGATCATTAATGTGGATACAGTAACAACTGATATGGGTGTTAACGAAGCCGAAAGAGTAGTTACTGTTAACAATAACTGCTGGTATTATTCACAAGAAGTACAAGATTATATTACAGCGTTTGATTCTGTATCAATTGAGCCTTGGATGAATGAAAGAACTTCTTATATGTTTAACGAAGCAGCAGATTATCCGGGCTTTGTTGAAGAAAATACGTTGAATGAAGATCCTGGTTTTAATGATGCAATGACTAGTGCAGCACTGATGACAGATTGGATGTCTTTAAAACGATCTACCGGAACAACTGGTTATCAATGGGGTCCAAAGGGTGAAAATGATGATATATTTGGTATGATTTGGCCTTTACCAGAAGACCTTTCTTATGCTACAAGTAGTACTTTATATTCTGCAGCTGATGGCGGTTTCCCGGTTGGTGACTTAAATTGGTTCCCAGATAAAAAAGCTGAATGGGAAGATTGGCTTACTGATGTTGAATCAGATAATGTAATTAACACAGTTCCAAAAGAGTACAGCTTAAATCAAAACTATCCAAACCCATTTAATCCAACTACTGTTATTAGTTTCAACTTACCGGAAAAATCAATGGTTACATTGACAGTATTTAACATTCTTGGTGAAGAAGTTGCGACTGTATTTAGTGGTGTTAAAAATGCTGGCGCTCATAAGGTGAACTTTAATGCAACAAATTTACCTTCAGGTGTTTATATTTATAAATTATCTGCTGGAAATTATACTGCTAGCAAAAAAATGATGTTACTAAAATAATTACAGATATTATTCATTAAAAGAGAGGGACTAGAATGTCCCTCTTTTTTTACAAACAAGTTAAATAAAGTCTTACCAATTCTTCTCCAAAATATAGACAACACTTAAGATAGGAAAAACTCAATGCGTTACGGAAATTTTGACGATCTGAATAAAGAATATATAATTACTACGCCACGAACACCGTATCCTTGGATTAATTATTTAGGAAATAGCGATTATTTTGCACTGATTTCAAACACATCAGGCGGGTATAGTTTTTACCGAGATGCAAAACTCAGAAGAATAACACGTTACCGTTATAACAATGTTCCATTGGATTCCAACGGAAAATATTTTTACATAAACGATAATGGAGTTGTTTGGAATCCGGGCTGGCAACCTACTCAAACCGAACTGGATAGTTATGAATGCCGCCACGGGCTTGGATATACGAAAATAAAATCCTCAAAGAACGGATTGGAAAGCGAGGTTTTATCCTTTGTGCCTCTTAACACCAACGGAGAGATACACAGAATAAAACTTAAAAACATTTCCGATACGGAAAAAACATTTTCGTTGTTCTCTTTTGTGGAGTGGAATTTATGGAATGCTCTCGATGATATGACAAATTTTCAACGCAACTTTTCCACGGGGGAAGTGGAAATAAAAGATTCGGTTATTTATCACAAAACAGAATATAAAGAAAGACGAAATCATTTTGCTTTTTATTCCGTCAATACGGAAATAGATGGATTCGATACGGATAGGGAAACTTTCCTCGGGTTATATAACGGAATGTACAAGCCTGATGCGGTGTTTGAAAACAAAGCCCGTAATTCCCAAGCCCACGGCTGGTCTCCCGTTGCATCTCATTTTATAAAAATCACTCTTTTTCCGGGCGAGGAAAAAGACCTTGTTTTCTTTTTGGGATATATCGAAAACGATGAAAATGAAAAATGGGAATCGAAAGGGGTAATCAATAAAACCAAAGCGATTGAGTTAATAGAAAAATTCGATAGTTCCGAAAAAGTTGATACTGCATTTGACGAGTTGAAAAAATACTGGGAAGAACTCCTTTCCGTTTATAGTGTGCAAAGCGGAGATGAGCGTCTTGACAGAATGGTGAATATCTGGAACCAGTATCAGTGTATGGTTACCTTTAATATGTCTCGTAGTGCCTCCTATTTTGAAAGCGGAATAGGGCGAGGCATGGGATTTCGCGATTCCAACCAAGATTTAATCGGGTTTGTTCATCAAATACCGGAACGCGCACGCCAAAGAATTTTTGATATTTCCGCAACGCAATTGGAAGACGGTGGAGCATATCATCAGTATCAACCCCTTACAAAACGCGGCAACAACGATATTGGCGGCAACTTTAACGATGACCCGCTTTGGTTAATTCTTGCCGTTACCGCATACTTAAAAGAGACCGGAGATTTTTCAATACTTGACGAATCGGTGCCTTTCGATAACGATGAATCAAAAGCTCAGCCGTTATTCGTGCATCTTACGCGTTCTTTTAATTACACTGTAAATAATTTGGGACCGCACGGATTACCGTTAATCGGAAGAGCGGATTGGAATGATTGCCTAAACCTAAATTGCTTTTCAACCAACCCCGATGAATCATTTCAGACAACCGAAAAAAAATCCGGCGGGCAAGCTGAATCGGTCTTTATCGGTGCAATGTTTATCCTTTATGGAAATGAGTATGTAAAACTTTGTAAGAGACTCGGTAAAGAGGAAGAGGCTGCCAGAGCAAGCAAGCATATTAAAAATATGCAAGCGGCAATGGACAAGCACGGCTGGGACGGAGAATGGTTCTTGCGTGCTTATGATTATTACGGCGAAAAGATTGGAAGTAACGAAAACGAAGAAGGAAAGATATTTATAGAGTCTCAAGGATTTGCAGTAATGGCGGGGCTTGGTGTTGATGACGGGCGTGCGGAGAAAGCCCTTAATGCCGTTAATGAACGCTTGAGTTGCGAATACGGGATTGTACTAAATAATCCGCCGTTTAGCAAATATTATATAAACATGGGTGAAATTTCCACATATCCACAGGGCTACAAAGAAAATGCGGGAATCTTCTGCCACAATAATCCATGGATAATGATAGCTGAAACAAAAGTGGGTAACGGAAACAGAGCTTACGAATATTACAAAAAAATTGCTCCGTCGTTTTTAGAAGATATAAGCGACTTACATAAAACGGAGCCTTATGTTTACTCGCAAATGATTGCCGGTAAAGATGCGGTTAAACCGGGTGAGGCAAAAAACTCGTGGCTTACCGGAACGGCTGCTTGGAATTTTTATGCAATCTCACAATATATATTGGGTGTTCAACCGGAGTACGACGGATTGAGAATAGGCCCGTGTATCCCTAACAATTGGAAGGAATACAAAATAAGCCGCAAATTCAGAGGCAATAATTACAACATTACGATCGTTAATCCGGACGGAGTTTCGAAAGGAGTTAAAGCTATTGTGTTAAACAACAAAGAGATTCAAGGAAATATTATTCCATTGGATAAAGTGAAACAAATAAACGAAGTTAAAGTAATATTGGGCTAATTATGGATGAACAAAAAAAACAAGAAGAAGTAAAAAATGATTTAACGGAAGAAAAAATTTCCATAAAAGAGAAAATCGGTTTCGGACTCGGAGATACCGCTTCAAATCTTTTTTTCCAAACCTTCATGCTTTTTCTTCTTTATTTCTATACGGATGTTTTCGGCATACCCGCTGCGGTTGCCGGTACAATGTTTTTGGTTACAAGAATTTGGGATTCAATAAATGATCCGTTGATGGGAATTATTGCCGACAGAACAAACACCAAATGGGGTAAGTTCCGCCCGTACTTGTTATGGATGGCTGTCCCTTTCGGAATAATCGGGGTTTTAACTTTTACAACGCCGGATATGTCTTTGGGTGGAAAGATAATATATGCCTATATTACTTACGCTTTGATGATGATGGTTTATACCGCTATTAATATTCCTTACTCCGCTTTGATGGGTGTTGTTTCCTCGGATCCGCTTGAACGAACAAGTTTTTCGCAATACAGATTTGTGTTTGCTTTCCTCGGCGCTTTCTTAGTTCAAGGACTTACGCTTCCGTTAGTTAATTCCATCGGGGGAGATAATACATCTGTCTTTTCCGCAACTGTTGAAAACAATCAAGTGGTTATTACGGAAAACGGACACGGAGCTTCCAAACTTATTATGTATGCCGATAACAATTCCGAAAAACCAATAGAGAGCAAACTGGTCGTAAATATTTACAAGCCGGAATTGGTAAGCGAAATTGATACCACAACGGATATCCTTTATTTAAAAGAAGGGTTTGGCGAGTATAAACTTGACCCGCAAAAATATTTTGAAGCAAGCATAGCCGGATTGCCTTTATCCGTAAAGGTAATTAACGAAGCAAAGGGATTTCAAGGCACTATGACAGTCTTTGCCGTTGCTGCCGTGTTGATGTTTTTGATTACGTTCTATACAACCAAAGAGCGAGTAAGTCCACCGAAAGAACAGAAAACAAATCTTAAAAACGATATTAAGGATTTGGTTACAAATGTTCCGTGGGTAATACTCTTTTTTATCGGGATCTTTTCTCTTTCATATATATCAATCAGAAACGGAGCAATTATTTATTATTTTAAATACTATGTGGGAGATGAGCTTTCCGCAACCGGATTTATGCTTGCAGGTACTATTGTTACAATTATTGCAATTATGATGACTGAATGGTTGTCGAAAAAAATCGGAAAGAAAAACGTATTTATGCTTGCAATGTCTTTATCTACAATATTTTCAGCAGCGTTTTTCTTTTTGAGCAAAGACGATATAGTGTTGATGTACGTATTTCAGATACTCGGTAGTTTTGCCGCCGGTCCAACGGCTCCGATTGTTTTTGCAATGTACACGGATTGTGCCGATTATTCCGAGTGGAAAAAAGGAAGGCGCGCAACCGGTTTGGTTATGTCCGCTTCAACAATGGCTCAAAAATTCGGTTGGACTATCGGCGGGGCACTTGCCGGCTGGTTGTTGGCAATATTCGGATTTAAAGCAAATGTTGTGCAATCGGAAGAATCGGTGAAAGGAATAGTTCTTATGATGAGTTTGATACCCGCTATCGGCAGTTTGATTGCCGCTGTCATGATGTATTTTTATCAGCTTGATGATAAAACGATGAAACAAATTGAATATGATCTAAATGCACGAAGGAAATCTGCGGAAGCATAAAATGAATAAATTTAAAATAATAATCTCCCTGTTATTATTAACCGTAACGGCTCTTGCTCTAAACGGACAAGAGCCGGTTACCTCCGTTGAAACTTCAAGCAAAGTTGTTGCCCTTACATTTGATGACGGGCCTAAACCTGAAATCACCAAACAATTTCTTGATTTATTTGAAAAAGAAAAAATTAAAGTTACTTTTTTTAATATCGGGAAAAACGTGGAGGCACATCCCGAAATAACGAAAACGGTTATTGAAAAAGGACATGAAATAGGTAACCATTCATATTCGCACCCCAAATTGCCGGAGTTAAAAGACTCTTTGGAAATAATGGAGGAAATAGAACGAGTACAAAAATATTTTACAACGGAATTCA
>Ga0256913_10001629_pt1 | contig 11546 bp, 10 predicted proteins | sample Axial_MatmetaG_FD_185970 | JGI IMG/M metagenome (GOLD analysis project Ga0256913, IMG submission 185970) | Deep-sea worm associated microbial mat communities from Axial Seamount, Juan de Fuca Ridge, Pacific Ocean - Axial_Mat | ecosystem: Environmental > Aquatic > Marine > Oceanic > Microbial...
GAGACTGATAATAATCAATTTGTAGATGGAGACAAAGTTCATCATGATAAATTTGGTGAGGGTGTTGTAGTGGGACAAGATGATATTATTATTACGGTCGTATTTAGAGAATTTGGTTTAAAAAAGCTAGCAAAAAGCATTGCGCCACTTGAAAAGATAACATAAGTAAATTATTATAAACACAGTTGTTAATAATAAAATATTATAAAAATATTTTTGGAGGATGCAATGAGTGGTGAAAAATTACAATGGAAAGTATGGATTAATTGTGAGGAAACTTTTGCAACTACATTTATAGAAGCCTGTGAATGCATAATGAAATATGTAAATCAACAATCAGGTGAAGTAATGGATTGTTTTGATCGCGTTTGGATAGAGTATGGCAATGAAATTATTTCATTGGTAGTAATTGAACAAGTTGTAAGAGAAAATTAGTTTATGCTATTGTATCGTAAATATTATAGGAACATATAATGATATGTTCCTATTTTTATGTTATGCTAAGTATTATAGAAAAATTAATAATAAATAGTATGAATATACAATTTAAATGGACACAAGGTATGTCAGTACATAATGATGTAATTGATGCGCAACACAAGGAACTTTTTGATAAATTAAGTGAATTATTGCAAAAAATTATTACAAATAATACTGACAATGCAGCTGAGGAGTTGATACATTTTTTTGAAAAATATATGAATGGACACTTAGCCTATGAAGAAGCATATCTTAAGGAGATGAATTATCCATATCTAAAAGAACATCATGAACAGCATGAAGTATTTACAAAAAAATATGAAGAATTAAAAGAAAAAATATCTGAAGATGATGCAGATAATGAAAAAATCATATTTGAAATAGAGAACTTTATGGGTTCTTGGCTTACAAGTCATATTCTTATAGAGGACCAAAAATATGCTAGATATATTCAGGGACAAAATTAGAGTGATATAAAAAAGTAGCAATGAGCTACTTTTTTTCTTTATTGTGGTATTTCTGGTGAATATCTTTAAGACCTTGATTAGTGACATGTGTATATATTTGTGTTGTTGTTATGTTGGCATGACCTAGCATTGCTTGTACAGAGCGAATATCAGCTCCATTTTGTAATAAATCAGTGGCAAATGAATGTCTGAGTGTGTGAGGGTGCACATCTTTTACAATGCCAGCTTTAGTAGCATATTTTTTGACAATTCTTTGTACACTTCTGGGTGTGAGTCTCAATCCTCGTGCATCAGCTTCCTTGTGTGTGCCTATTCTGTCTCGTATAAAAAGTGCAGGGTCAATATCATTGCGTACTTTTAAATATTCCTCAATGGCTTTTTTGGCTGTGTTTGATATAAACACAATACGTATTTTATCACCTTTGCCTCGTACACTAAATTCCTGTCTTTCTAGGTTTATGTCTTCTATGTCTATTGATACAAGTTCTGATACACGAAGTCCAGCAGAAAATAATAATTCTAATAGTGCTCGATCACGTTTACCTGCACGATTTGGTCCATTTGCTGCATCGAGTAGTCTAGAGACTTCTTCAGGTTCAAGAAATTCTACTTGGCGTTGTGGTGTTTTACCAATTTCAATTTTTTCAGCACTTAATGTTTGAATATCTCTTTTTGTAAGATATTTCAAAAAATTTCGCAATGCTATTATGTGATAATTTTGTGTAGAGACTTTGAATGTTGAACCATCATTTAATTCATATCTATTAAGATACACACGGTATTTGCGTACTATGTCCAAGTCGATATTATCAGGTGTGGGTCGAATTTTTTCAAAATTCATAAAAGATACAAATCTGCGCAAATAGTGATCATAGTTTTCAATCGTTTTTTGACTACGATTCATCTCAACTTCGAGGTGTTCTAAATAGTCAACAATCAAAAAACTTAATGTTTTTTTCATAAATATCAAGTATGTTTTATAATATTATATATTATAGCATAATTTTTGTATTTTTTTGGCAAAAACTGATATAATATTGGTATAGGATATTTTGTATAATTGGCTTTACAAAATTGTAAAAATCCTTATAATATAGGAAGTTTAAAAAGTAAGACTTTACACCGATGATGTCTCACATTAAATTGTTAGCATCTTACGTGAAGAGTTGTATGCAAAGGGATTTTCGCGTATAAAACGCTTTCATAAAATACGACAACATAGTTGGTTTGTGTTTAAAAACATTCAAATATATTTTTATAAAATCGAGAATTTTTTTCTGCATGCTTTTCGTAAGCGTTCGTTTTTTGGTATAGGAAAATTTATTCGTCAAAATGGAAGTCTTACAGTTATTGTTGTAATTGCTACTTTAGTTACTTTTGGAAATATTTCGGCAAAAGGAAATAATAATGATACTTTTTTAGTAGGTAATTGGAATGAAAATGATAAAGGTATTCATTCTGTGCCACAAATAGAAGAAAGTATTATATTAGATGGAGGTATTGTGAGTGATGTTCAAACACAAGTCGTAACCGTTGAAGACAAAGAGAGTTCAAATGCCCAGACAGAATTAACGCTTCTTTCCAATATGGATGAAGAATTACTTGGAGATACTGCAATTATTTTACCAAGACGTGAGGGTGCAAGTGATCCTGAAAATGAGGGTGATGTTATTTTGTATACTGTGAAACAGGGGGATACCTTTAGTAAAATTGCTCAAGTTCATGGTGTAACGATGGAAACATTATTTTGGGCAAATGAAATTGAAGATGTTGATGATATTTCACCAGGAGACACTTTGTTTATATTGCCAATATCAGGGCTAAAGCATAAGGTTAAGTCGGGGGATACTATAGATAAAATTGCAAAAGAATATGATGTTGATAAACAGGATATTATTGCACAAAATCATCTATTGGCTAATGGTGAGTTAAAAAAAGGTGAAGAAATTATAATTCCAGGTGCTAAGAAAGATATACCAGAGCCTGAACCGGATCCAATTTTTGCACCGCGTGAATATACCGCAACGGGTACAGGAAGTACAAATTTAGGTAGTAAAATTGTTTCTAGTGGCAAGGTGGCTCGTAAAGGTGGTAATAGCTTCCCATATGGATACTGTACATATTATGTAGCAAATAAGCGTCATGTGACATGGAGGGGAAATGCTGGCGCTTGGTTATATAATGCAAAAGCCGCTGGTTTGAAAACAGGTAAAAAACCAAAAGTAGGAGCTATTGTTGTCACAACGGAGGATGCTCATTATGGTCATGTCGCATATGTTGAGAAAGTAGGTAAGAATACTATTACAGTGTCAGAAATGAATTATAAGGGTTGGGGATTGATTGATAGGAGAACACTTAGTCAGAATGCTCGTGTGATTAAGGGATACATCTATTAATATTTTTATAAACAATTACAAAGAATGCTCTTTTTTAGGAAGAGCATTCTTTATGTATTAAGGTAAAATTTCATTTATTGTGTCTAAGTCTTTACATCCATATTTCATGTGAGGTGAATAAAATTTCTTTTTTGGTCCATGGCAACCACCATTATCTTTTGGTAGTGGTGCAATTATAGGCATAAGAAACCCTATATTTTGAGAATTAAATTTGTGATAAAGATTGTATAGTGTTTCATGGCGAAGCTCTTCGCTCATACGAGCAAATGTGCTCATATCATCCCCTTTAATTCCGCTCCAATCTAAATGTACAAAAACATTTTTAGCATTGTCTTTAAATTTCTCATTCCACATAAGTGCCCAACACCAGCCATCTTTGCCATTGTGCCATCGAGAAAAACAAGGGCCTTCTTCTACTGTGCCGTCAACATGAAGTCCAACACCACCTTCTATGAAGTCAAATAATTTTAGGTATTTAGGATCATCAATATCATTGGTTTGTGCACCTATAATTATTACCATATTTTTTTGTCTTGCATAATCTCGCATTTCTTGGATTATGACAGGTGCCCATGGTTCATCCATATCTTCTTCTTGGTGATATATCTGTCCAAATAGAAATACTTGGATACCCATATCCATTGCTTCTTGAGTAATTTGTTTAACATATGCACGATATTCTTCTTTGGCAAAAGATGGTTTGCAACTATGCTCCCCCCAGAAGTTTTTGCTCCCCTTTTTGCACATTTCACTAAAATCAAACTTACGATTTTGCTCATAGTAGACGTAGTTTTCTTTTTTGTTAATTGCTTCAGCTATAAACATTCCATAAAAGACATCGTTTCTGTCAATTTTACCAATAATTTTTTGTGCTTTTTTGAAATCTGGAGCATCTAGCCATGTTTCAATAGCTCGTGAAAAATAATAGCACTTGCTTTCTTTTGCAACTTTAATATCTTTACTTGTACGATTATAACCACTGAGTAAACCATCAGCCACACAACCACGTTTTTTCATTTGTTTCATGTTTGGTACCGGCCAAATTTTTGGAGGTTCTTCCATGACTTTTATTTTTTGTATACGAGGAGGAACAGCAAAAGTGGGGATAGGTTCATTTTTAGCTATAAAATTAGGAGCAAAAAAACCAATTGCACCTATTGCAAGAACAATACAACAAAATATATAAAACTCTTTTAATTTATAAAATTTTCTTTTCATATATATCTATAGTACAATTATATTTGTAAAAGATAAATAGTAAATCATATAATTTAATGGTATGGATAAAAATAATAATGAATACATGAACATGTTATCAGAAGATGTTAAGGAAGAACTAGAATACACGCTTGGACAAATGGATAGTATTAATTTTGATTTTGTAATTGATAAGATAGAAGGAGTTGATTCAAGTGAAGATTTTGTAAATGGTTTAAGGAAGGAATTAAAAAATGTTGCGCTAAGTAAGTTTTATGCAAAGGAAAGATTAGAATCACTTTCTATGGAATTAGATATGCTACAAAATTATGTAACATTATTACAGAATGATCAAAAATATGTAAATGGTGAAGAGATTGAAAATGTTATAGAAGCAACAATAAAATATATGAGAGCTATTATAAGAGGGGAAGAATTTTCTACAAAGGTACAATAACAGTTGAATAAGTTCACACACATATTGGAATCCAAATAACTAAAATATATGCAATTAGGATTCAAATATGGACATTGCAAAGGTTTCTATAAGTTATATAATGATGGGTTAAAATATTATCCCAATCATATGATTACAAAGAAAAACGATTGAGATTAGATGTGTGTCCCAATATGGGTAAAGTTAAAAAGTATCTAGATGTATTTTGTGATGACAATAACTTACCAATATATTCTGAATCAAAAATAGGACGCATAATTAAAGAAAAAAAGATTTATCATCATAGACAAAAGATAAGTCATTTTGGAAAAGTTAAAACCATTAAAAAACGAGTAAATAAGCAAAGAAAGCCTACGGGATATAATACAAACAATCCAGGAGATTTGATTCAAATAGATACAATAGTTAAATTTACAAATGGTATTAAAAGATACATAGTAACAGCAGTAGATGTTAATTCTAGATATCCATATGCTTATTGTTACAATAGACACGACAGCAAAAGTACTAAAGATTTTTTCAAAAAAATACAACAAGTATTTCCATATAACATTAAAGCAGTACAAACAGATAATGGTTCAGAATTTCATAAATACTTTCAGGATTATTTAAAAGAGTAAAACCACAATTCATTATTGAAATTACAAAGGACAACCGTATAGACAAGAAAATATTGAAAAGTATAATAGAACAATTCAAGAAGAGTTTATTGACCAAAATGAAATATTATTAGAAGATACAGATAGATTTAATCAAAAACAAACAGATTGGCTTATCTGGTATAACACAGATCGCTTTCATTGGAGCTTGCAATTAACATTTCCTGTGGATTATTTAATAAGTAATGGATATATTTTCAATTTTGGGTGGACTAATACAAAGCCTTTATTTTTTCTCAAAAGGTGGTATGATATATAGGTACTTATTTAGATAATAGGCTTTTATGAAAGAAAAAATTCAACAAATTAAAGAAGATGCATTATCAAAAATTGAAGCATCAGAAACTTTAGAGATGCTAGAAAATGTACGTGTTGCATATCTTGGCAAAAAAAGTGCGTTCAATGAGATATTGAAAGGATTAAAAGATTTAAGTCCTGAAGAAAAAAAGGAAATTGGACCACTTGCAAATCAGACAAAAAAAGACATTCAACATGCAATTGATGAAAAAAAACTTGCACTTGAAAACATAATTGATGAGAAAAAAGAATGGATTGACGTGACTGCACCAGGCACGAAATATGCACACGGACATTTGCATCCACTTAGTATTGTGCAGAGAGATATTGAAAATATTTTTACTTCTATGGGATTTGAAATTGCAGATGGACCAGATATTGAAAGTGAATCATATAACTTTGATGCGATAAATATGCCAGATGACCACCCTGGACGAGATATGCAGGACACTTTTTGGATTTCACGTGAAGCTGGTCGTAAAAAGGGAACAGGGACCGTGATGCGTACACAGACTTCAGGTGTACAAGTACGTTACATGGAAAAACACAAACCACCATTTCGTATTATTGTACCAGGGAGAGTATTTCGCAATGAAGCAACTGATGCGTCCCATGAACACACATTTCATCAATTTGAGGCACTAGTAGTAGGTGATGATGTTAATGTGGCAAATTTTCTTTACATCGCAGAAACATTTTTTTCAGAGTTTTTTGGTCAAAAAATCAAAGCGAGACTGCGACCAAGTTATTTCCCATTTGTGGAGCCTGGTTTTGAGTTTGATATTTCTTGTACAAACTGTGGTGGTGAAGGCTGTAGCACCTGTTCTCGCACAGGCTGGATAGAAGTAGGTGGAGCTGGCATGGTACATCAAAACGTATTTGAGGCGGCAGGATATGAACGAGATAAATACCAAGGATTCGCATGGGGATTTGGACTAGAACGACTTGCAATGATGAAATACAAAATAGGTGATATAAGATTATTCCACGGCGGAGATGTGAGGTTTACTAAGCAGTTTTAGGTTTGCAATTGATGAAAAATTACTCACTAATATACTAATTACTACTCACTAACATACTAAAACTTATGAAATTTAGTTACAATTGGCTCAAGGAATTGAGCGGAACAAAAAAAGATGTTGAAGAAATTGCGGATTTATTTATGACGCATAGTTTTGAAGTTGAAGGTGTAGAAGACTTATCCAAATGGTTGGATAATGTTGTTATTGCCGAAGTTATGGTAGTAGAAAAACATCCTGATGCAGATAGACTCAATGTTGCAACAATAAATGATGGTACAAATAAATTGCAAATTGTTTGTGGTGCACCAAATTTGAAAAAAGGACAAAAAGTTCCTGTGGCTCTGGTGGGTGCAGTGCTTCCTGATGGTGATAAAGGTTTTAAAATTAAAAAAAGTAAAATCCGTGGTGTTGAGTCTAGTGGTATGATTTGTGCTGAGGATGAATTGGGAATTGGCACTGATCATGAGGGTATTATGGTTTTGGATAAAGATGCACCTATTGGAGAATCTTTTGCAAAATATGTGGGACTGGATGATAAAATTATTGATATTGATATTTTACCAAATAGGGGTCATGATTGTTTGAGTTATAGAGGTGTGGCACGTGAGATACAAACATTAGAAAATAATTTTTCAAAACCAGAACAAAAAAGTTTGGATGATTTAAAAATAGAGGCAACTATAGAGGCAACTATAGAGACCTCTATGTGTCACAGATATATAGGAGTTAATATAGATAATATTGAAATCAAACAATCACCTAAATGGATGCGGGACAGATTGCGTGCTTCTGGAATTGGATCAATCAACAATGTTGTGGATATTACAAATTATGTAATGCTTGAGACGGGGCAACCTCTTCATGCTTTTTGTGCTGATACCGTAAAAAATATTTCTGTACGACAGGCTACTAAAGACGAAAAAATAACATTATTAGATGATACAGAATTAAAATTAGATGAAAATGATGTTGTAATAACAGATGGCAAAGAACCAATTGCACTAGCAGGCGTGATGGGTGGCAAATCAAGTGCAATAACAGACAAAACTACCAGTATAATCTTAGAATCGGCATCTTTTAATGCGTCTTCAATTCGCTTGACACAGCGTAAATATAATTTACAAACAGATGCAGCTTATAGATTTGAAAGAGATTTAGATCCAAATATCGCAGAAGTTGCTACTCTGAGAGCGATAAATTTGTTTGAAGAATTAACAGGAGGTAAGGTGTCAGCCATAAAAGATGTATATCCAAATCCTGTTGTTCCATGGACAATAGATGTATCCGTTGAAAAAGTAAATAAATTATTGGGCACTGGCATAGAACAAGATGAAATGAAGGAGATATTAGAAAGATTGGGAATGACAGTGAAAGTTAATGATGAGGATATAATGATAATTACAGTACCTACTGTACGACTAGATATAAAAACACAAGAGGATGTAATTGAGGAGATAGGTCGCATATATGGTTATGATAAAATTGAACCAAAACCTCTTTCATCTGCTGTACAAACACCACACCGTAATGAGCTCCGGTTTTTTGAACGCACAATTAAAGACGTGTTTGTCTATGGTGGCTTTGATGAAGTGCGTGGATACTCTTTCTATTCAAATGAAGACGCGAGTGCTGTTGGGCTTGATGACGAAAAGCATATTGCACTTATGAATCCTGCCAATCCAAATCAATCGTTGATGCGTCGCACACTTATGCCTAGTCTGTTAAATGCAGTCAAAAAGAATTTTAGTTATTTTAATAGAGTGCAGGTATTTGAAATTGGTCGGATTTATGATCCAGTAGCAAATAGTTTGCCAGATGAAAAATTGGTTTTAGGAGCGGTTGTTGCCTCAAAAGGTTTTGAAGGCACTCAGTTTTTTGAGATGAAAGGAATTGTGGAGATGCTATTAGATAGAATAAATATCGGGAAATATTATTTAGATACAGTTTTTGATGAAAATGTACAACATGTGCCAAATTTACATCCATCACGTCGTGCACTAGTGCGGATGGAAAGCGGTAAAATAATTGGCTGGCTTGGTGAAGTGGATAAAAAAGCATCTAAATATTTTGGACTCAAAAAAAATCGTGCTGTTGTGTGCGAACTCAATATAGATGCAATGTTGTCAGAAGTGCAATCTGAAAACTTTTTTGAACCTTTGGCAAAATATCCTTTTGTGTCTAGAGATTTGTCTATGATAGTTGGTGAACGTGTACTAGTGGGTGATGTGGAGCGTATCACATATGCTGCTGCAGGAGAACTTGTGCGTGATGTTGATTTGTTTGATTTATATAAAAATGAAGAAACAGGAGAAAAGTCCATGGCATTTCACATATTATTTGGTAATGATGACAGAACATTGAAGGCAAAAGAGGTAGATGAAAAAATTGCAAAAATTATCGAAGAATTAGAAAAAGAATTGGATATAGAAGTGAAAAAATAATAATGTTTTGATGCAAAGAAAAGCTGTATTTAACAAGTTTGTTAAATACAGCTTTTGTCATGCTATTCTAAAGGTATATATTTTGGAATATTAAATCGATCACGCTCTTTACCTGTAATATCATGAAATGTAATTTTTGTAGGTGTTATTTGCACCGTAACATTTTCTGGTAAAGAAGTGTTAAAAGATTCTTGCAATAATCTCATGCTACACGAGTTGTCTACAAGAGCATATATGAAAGCTTGTTCTAATACTTTAGAGATTTGATCTTGTGTAGGAAACGGTATATTCTGATTTACTGGAGATTTTAACTGTGGAGACTTTACCTTCTGTGAAGGCAGGGTCTTTTTTTTCTGTGCCTTAGGAGGCGGTTTTCTTGCAGGGGGCTTAGACTGTTGTGGCAAAAATGGTTTTACAGTCTGTTTATGGTTACCCTTTACAATTTTATCAACTGATTGAATATTTGTAGCACCAGTTACAAATTGTCTATTATAACTTTTTGGTACTTTTTTGACATTTTTTTTAGGTGTCACACCATAGATTTTGCCTATAAAAAAACTTATAAAAGCAAATTCTTTTGGTGTAGTTGTATATGTATATAGAATATGTAACCAAGAAACTGGAAAAGGGTACTCTGTAAAGAAAAATTCATCTAGATCCTTCTTTGTAATTTTACAAATTTTACAAAACTCTTTTTCAGTAGGATGACCCAATAAAATATACATCCAATTCAAAAAACAATCTTTGTATTGAAATCGTGTCATTTGAATATCCTCTCCAAATATGTAAAATAAATATTGTTAAATTACTACTATCGTTATAACCCATGTTTGTAAATAAGTAAATAGTATAAAGGTTGTTTTATTATCATATTGTGCGATAATATTTAGGTAATGATTTTTTAATAAAAAACTATGAAACAATTAGATTTAAAGAAAAAAGATAAACAAGTTTACAAAGCAATTCAAGGTGAATTAAAAAGACAAGAAGAAGGTCTTGAGTTAATTGCTTCTGAAAATTATGTGTCAGAAGCCGTACTTGAAGCATTAGGAAGTGTGATGACAAACAAATATTCAGAAGGTTATCCTGGCAAGCGTTATTATGGTGGACAGGAATTTACTGATGAGGTTGAAGAATTGGCAATTAGTAGAGCAAAGAAATTATTTGGAGCAGGACATATTAATGTACAGCCCCACTCGGGTGCACCAGCTAATATGATAGTTTATAGTGCATTATTAAAACCAGGAGATACAGTGCTTGGTATGGATTTAGGGCACGGTGGGCATTTAACTCACGGACATCCTGTAACACTAAGTGCAAAAATATATAATTTTGTACGTTACAAGACAAAAGAAGATGGCACAATAGATTATGATAATTTACTAGAAATGGCAAAGAAACATAAACCTAAAATGATTTTGGCAGGATTTTCTTCGTATTCTCGTAATTTGAATTATTCTAAGTTTCGCAAAATTGCAAAAGAGGTGGACGCCATACTTATGATGGATATGGCTCATATTGCTGGACTTGTTGCAGGTAAGGCCCTGGCCAATCCTGTGCGTTACTGTGATGTGGTAACTACCACAACACACAAAACTCTCAGAGGTCCACGAGGTGGTATGATTTTGTGCAAAAAACAATTTGCTTTGGCAATTGACAAAGCTGCTTTTCCTGGATTTCAAGGTGGTCCACATATGAATAACATTGCAGCTAAAGCTGTAGCATTTAGTGAGGCGCTTGAACCCGAATTTCAAGAGTATGCACAAAATATATTAGAAAATGCAAAAGTACTTTCACAAGCATTGGAAGGTTATGGATTTCATATTTGTTTTGGCAAAACTCAAAATCATATGATGCTTATAGATACTGTAAAGAGTAAAAATCTATCAGGTAAAGAAGTAGAGGAAGCTCTTGATGCTGTTGGCATTACACTCAATAAAAATATGGTACCTGATGAACCACGTAGTGCCTTTGATCCAAGTGGTGTACGATTGGGCGTGCCAGCAGCGACAACTCGTGGTATGGGTGTAGATGAAATGCTCAAAATTGCAAGCTGGATAAATGATGTATGTGATAACATCAATGATGATAAAAAACTCAAAAAAATTGCAAAAGATATTAAGAAGACAT
>Ga0256913_10001630_pt1 | contig 11538 bp, 8 predicted proteins | sample Axial_MatmetaG_FD_185970 | JGI IMG/M metagenome (GOLD analysis project Ga0256913, IMG submission 185970) | Deep-sea worm associated microbial mat communities from Axial Seamount, Juan de Fuca Ridge, Pacific Ocean - Axial_Mat | ecosystem: Environmental > Aquatic > Marine > Oceanic > Microbial...
AAGGATGATGGAAAAAGTCCAAGAGGAAAACTATTTGGCATTTTCTTAATTCTAATATTTGGAGTTCGCTTTTTTATAGAGTTTATCAAGTATCACCAAAGTACTTGGTTAAATCAAAATAGTTTTTTGAATATGGGACAATTACTAAGTATCCCACTTGTTATTGCTGGTTTTTATTTCTGGTGGTCATCTTCCAAAAAATCTGTTGAACCTTAAGTAAAACTGACTTGAAACATCATAAATATGAATAATTCCGATTTTTATAAAAAAGTATTTGAAACATTAAATGTTGCGAGTGTTATAACTGAAGGCGATCGAATCTCGTATTGTAATGCAAAACTACCTGCACTCTACGGTTTCACTTCGGTTGACGATATTATTGGGAAAACAATTTGGGAATTTTCTCCTCCAATGCAAGAAGATGGTGTTTCATCCAAAAAAAGAGGACTTCATTATATTTCAAAGGTTATTAGTGGTGAAGAGTTCGTTTTCGATTGGTTACATTTACGAAATGATGGTAGTGTTTTCGAGTCAGAAGTTTCATTATCACGTATCGATTACGATGGTAAAATCTTCATTTTAGCAAGTATTAGCGATACGAGTCGACGCAAAGAGCTTGAACGTAAATTGGTTGAGTCTAAGGAGAAAGCAGAAGAAAGTACACGACTTAAAACCAATTTCTTGGCAAATATGTCGCACGATATCCGAAATCCATTGAATGCAATTCTTGGTTTTTCGAAAATGCTCGCTGACGAATCCGAAGTTTCGATTTCTGAGCGTCAGCGTTATGGGGCACTTATAGAAAGCAATGGAAATCGCTTATTGAATTTAATAAATGATATCATTGATGTTAGTTTGATTGAGGCAAATCAGATTCATATTGAAAAGAAAAGATGCCAAGTAAACTCGTTATTAGAAGAGCTTTACCTTTCATTTAAGAAGGAAATAACTAATCGCGATCAGCTACGCTTAAAACTAAATATTGCAGTTGACGACCCAAACTTTGCGCTTTATTCTGACCCTATGCGTTTGCGACAAATCCTTTCAAATTTAATTAGTAATGCAATTAAATACACTAAAAAAGGTTTTGTGGAATTTGGATATCAATTGGTTGATGATAAAACCATTCAATTTTTTGTAAAAGATAGTGGTATTGGTATCGAAGAGGCGAACCTTGAAAATATTTTTAATCGATTCAATCGAGAGAATAACCCTGAAACCCAAAATATTCACGGAACGGGACTTGGATTAGATATCTCGAAGCGATTGGTAAATATGCTCGGTGGAAAAATTTGGGTTTTCTCAACGCTTAATATTGGCTCGGAGTTTTATTTTAGTATTCCTGCAGTTTTTCTTGATTATAAACCTGTGATTAAAAAAGAAGTAGTGAAAAGTAAATCTATTACAGCTCACGATGTCAATTGGTCGAATAAGCATATTCTTATTGCCGATGATGATGTGATAAATTTCGAGCTGCTTCGGATTATTCTCAGTAAAACGAAAGTTAAGATTACCAAAGCCGTTAATGGACGAGAGGCCATCGATTTTGTGCAACATGATAAGAGTATTGACTTGCTTCTTTTGGATATTCAGATGCCAATAATGAATGGTTATCAAGCAATTAAAGAAATTCGAAGATTAAGACCAAGTTTACCGGTAATTGCACAAACGGCAGTTAGTTTAGAGTCTCCCGATGGTACACCAACAGTTGATTTATTTGATGATTACATCTCTAAACCCATTGATGTTGCAACTTTGATATCAAAAATTCAAACTTATTTTTCCTAAACCTTCAGCGTTTCACCCTCTGATTTTGCAATAATAACAGCTCCGCAAGTATCACTCCATACATTTACCGAAGTACGGAACATATCAAGTATTCTATCAACTGCTAGTATTAGGCCTATGCCTTCGAGAGGTAATCCTGCAACCGTAAGTACTACCGTAATCATAACCATACCCGCCATAGGAATAGCGGCTGCACCGATGGATGCAAGCAATGCCGTAAGTACCATAAGAAATTGTTGTCCCAAAGTCAAGTCAATACCATATGCCTGAGCAATAAACATAGCTGCAACAAGCTCGTATAGTGCTGTTCCATCCATATTGACCGTAGCTCCTAGCGGAAGCGTAAAAGAAGTTATTTTATTGGAAACGCCATCGTTTTTCTCTACAGCAGTCATAGTAAGTGGAAGCGTAGCTCCTGACGATGAGGTGGAAAATGCTGTAAGAAGTGGTGTTGAAACTGCCTTAAAGTGTTTTATTGGATTTGCTTTACCAATAAAATAGGTAAGTAATGGAAGTGTGACAAATGCATGCATAGCTAAGGCAAGTAGAACTGTAAGCATATATAAACCCATACGTGCTGCTAATCCAATCAAATCATCTTGATCAGCAATCACCTTTGATACAATACCAAAAACTCCGATAGGAGTAAAACGAATAACCCACATTGTGATTTTCATCATGATATCAAACAAAGAATTGAAAAAATCAGTGAAAATCATTTTTGCCTTATTCTCAACTTTAGTAATAAAAACACCAAATAGAATTGAGAAGAAAATTATGGGAAGCATATCGCCATTGCTTAACGACTCAAACAAATTTGTAGGTACAATATTGATTAATGTTTGTCCAATTGAATCAGAAGATTTTGCCAGTCCCTCTACTACTTGAGCTGAACTTTTATCAGCACCAACACCAGGTTGTAAAAGGTTTACAAAAAACAAACCAGTTACAATGGCAAAGGTACTCGTTAGTACGTAGTAGGAAAGCGTTTTGAGTCCTAAACGCCCAAGGTTTTCGCTACCTCCTAAATTGGACACCCCACTAATAAGCGAGCTGAGTACTAGCGGAATAATTAGCATCTTTAATGCCCTTATAAAAACATCCCCCATCCACGAAACATAGCGAATAGGAGGATTATAATAGGCTGCTTTAACTAATTGCTGCTCATACTTTTCGTAATCTACTTGAATTTGCCCAGCCATTGCCTTTTTTAAGGCCTCCTTTGTTTTAAAGGTTTGCCCTTCTAGTTGAGAATACTGAGATATAACCTGCGCGTCAACATGATTAATCTTGAGAATTTTAATACTTGTTTCACGAACTTCATAATTCGTATTAAACAAAATTCCATAAGCAATAGCAAGAATTAAGGCAATTAATATTTGCCAGTGAAGGGCAATTTTCTTCATAATTAGTTTATTTTCGGGTAAAATTAAAATATTTTTCAATGTGGGCTAATAAATACTGATGTTTTATGGAAAAAACTTTTTTACGCTCTACCAATGATAAATGAATAATTGTTGATGACGAAGCAAATACAAGTCCTTTTCATTGTTATAATTTTTTCGAATTGAAACTAATGTATCAAAACATAAGCTAGTGAATCCCAGTATAATTAACAAGTCAATTAATTATTGTTAAAAATCTGTTTGTGTGTGAATTAATTTTACTTTTGCAGAAATTTTAGAAACATATATAAACATGGGATTATTACAAGATATAATTAGAAATGCAAAGCAGTTAAAAAAGACTATTGTATTACCAGAAGGTGATACTGACCGCACATTGAAAGCTGCTGATGTGATTTTGAATACGGGAATTGCGAAAATTATTTTGATTGGAAATCCAGAAATAATTGACCGAAAAGTAAAAGAATTTGGGCTGAACGGAATTCAAAAAGCCGAAATTCTAAATCCTTTGGATCATCCAAAGCGTGAAGAGTTAAAGAAATTGCTTTTTAACCTTCGTAAAGAGAAGGGTTTAACAATTGACCAAGCAGATGAATTGGTTAATCAACCTTTATATTTAGCCCCTTTATTGATAAAGGCAGGATATGCTGATGGTGAGGTTGCAGGTGCTGAACATGCTACAGGTGACGTGTTACGCCCGGCCTTTCAAATTGTAAAAACAGCACCAAATAGCAGTGTGGTATCGGGTGCATTTATTATGATTGTTGAGGATTCAACCTATGGTGATGATGGTATTCTTGTATTTGCTGACTGTGCTGTAAATCCAAATCCAAACGCAAAACAGCTAGCCGAAATTGCAGTTGCTTCTGCTGAAACAGCGAAAAAAATTGCTAAGATTGATCCAAAAGTGGCTATGTTGAGTTTTAGTACTATGGGTAGTGGTAAGCACGAAGACGTTGATAAGGTAGTTGAAGCTACTAAGTTAGCAAAGGAAATGGCACCAAGTTTAGCAATTGATGGTGAAATTCAAGCCGATGCTGCTATCGTAGAATCGGTAGGTCGTAAAAAAGCTCCAAATAGTGATGTTGCTGGTTTGGCCAACGTACTTGTGTTTCCAACACTTGATGCGGGAAATATTGGTTACAAATTAGTACAACGATTAGCAGGTGCACAGGCAGTAGGACCTGTTTTACAAGGAATGGCTGCTCCGATAAATGATTTATCAAGAGGTTGTTCTGTTGATGATATTGTAAACTTGGTTGCTATCACAGCTAACCAAGCACAAGATGAAGCCTAATATAAAACCTAATAAATAGAATGCTATGAGTGAAAAATTAGAAGATTACGCTCTGAGTAAGAGCCTTCAGAAACAATCAGGTGGCGTAAAAGCTGGACTTGTTGGTTGTGGATCGATGGGGCAAGAAATTGCCATTCTGATAAGCAAAAGTGGTATTGAACTAACCTTTGTGGAAGTATCAGAAAAACGTATTGCTAACGCCATGATGAAAATGGAAGAGCAAATTGAAGACATAATTAGCCATTGGGGAATGACTGCTGGCGATAAGCGCGCAATTATGTCGAGAATTAAAGGTACCACTAAATATGAGGATATTGCCGATTGTAATATCGTAATTGAAGCAATTAATACCAAGAAATGGGTTCCCAATCAACCAACTCGTAAAGAGGTTTTTCAAAAAATTGAAAAAGTTGTGAGTGATGATTGCCTTATTGTATCAAACGCTTCAACAATTGTTATTTCAGATTTAGCGGTTGTTTTAAAGCACCCTTGCAGAGCGGTTGGAGTACACTTTATTTCTCCTGTTCTTAACACAAAAATTATAGAAGTAAATCGATGTATCAATACTAGCGAAGAGGCTATTCAAAAGATACGCCGTTTCACTAGAATGATTGGTAAAGATATTATTAAAGTGTACGGTTCTCCTGGAAATATCAGTACACGCTTAATTGTACCAATGATTAATGAGGCTTGTGATTTACTTATGGAAGGTGTAAGTACTGTTGCTGAAATCGATAAAACGATGAAAGTGGGTTATGGTATGCTACGCGGGCCTTTTTCAATGGCCGATCGCATTGGACTAGATAAACTTACCAAGTGGATGGAAGGGCTCTATAATGAGTATGGTGATACACGTTATAAAACATCTCCGCTAATTCGCCGAATGGTTCGTGCAGGAATGCTTGGCCGAAAAACAGGTGAGGGATTTTATTATTACGAAAATGGTAAGAAAATCGAGAAGAATGGTTCTGTATTTCAATTAGGTCACGAACAAAAACTATTTTAATTATGAAGATTTTAGTAATAAATAGCGGTAGTTCTTCAATTAAGTATCAGTTATTTAACATGGAGACAAAGGAAGTTCTGGCCAAAGGATTAGTAGATAAAATTGGACTGAACGGTTCTTATATAAAAAATGAACGTAGTGATGGTGACAAGGTAAAACTCGAAGGAGATATTTATGATCATCAGAATGGTATTGAATATGTTTTAGGCGTTTTAATAAGCGAAAAACATGGCAGCTTAAAAAAGCTAAGCGATATCGATGCCGTAGGACACCGTGTTGTTCATGGTGGAGAGGCATTTAATGGTAGTGTAATGATTACCAAAGAAATGATTGCTAAAATGGAGGAACTTATTGAGTTGGCTCCTTTGCATAACCCACCAAACCTTAAAGGTATTTATGCTGTAACGAGCTTAATGCCTGATGTTCCACAAGTTGGGGTGTTCGATACAGCCTTCCATCAAACGATGGATCCACATTCATATATGTACGCGCTTCCTTATTCTTTATATACAAAGTATGGTATTCGTCGATATGGATTTCATGGCACAAGTCATCGTTACGTTTCGCATCGCGTGGCCGAATTGATGAATAAAGATATTGAAGACCTTAAAATTATTAGTTGTCACCTTGGAAACGGAGCATCAATTGCTGCCATAAAACATGGTAAATCAATTGATACAAGTATGGGACTTACGCCTGTCGAGGGGCTTATGATGGGTACCCGTACAGGTGATTTAGATGTAGGAGCACTTACATTTATTATGGGAAAAGAAGTAATTGGACTTGATGCAACAAATACTTTACTCAATAAACATAGTGGTGTTTTAGGAATCTCAGGTGTATCATCTGATATGCGTGAGGTTGAAGAGGCTGCTGAATCTGGAAACGAAAGAGCTAAACTAGCATTGGATATGTACCAATATCGTGTGAAAAAGTATATTGGTTCGTACACAGCTGCTATGGGTGGTGTAGATGTTATTATATTTACAGGTGGAATTGGTGAAAATGCCGACGAAATGCGTAAATCAATCACATCAAACTTTGAATATTTAGGTTTAGAGTTCGATGATAGTAAGAATAAAGGAGTACGAGGAAAAGAAGTTGAGCTCACCAAGGATTCATCAAAAGTGAAAGTTTGGATTGTGCCAACAGATGAAGAGTTGGTTATTGCTCGCGACACCTTTGATATTGTAAAAGCATTATAGCGCATTAGCTTTTAGAGATAATATTTTATAAAGCTTCCAGGCTAACTGGAAGCTTTTTTTGATTCTGTTTTGCAAGCTATTTTGCATCATAGTTTTACGTAATTTTGCAACAAATTAAGAAGATATAAAAATGGCCCAAAGAATAGGAAAATCGCGCCCACAAAAAGGACGTGGAAAAGCAAAAAAAGAAACGGAGAAAACAAGTAGTTATTCAAAGTTTTATAAAAAAGGAACTAAGAATCCCAAAGCTGCAATAAAAGAAGACCGTGTAGAACGTCCAGAACCAAGGGTAAAAAAGAAAACTGTTTACTCTGGATACGATGATGAGGGTTATATGCGATTGAATAAATATATCGCAAAATCGGGAGTGTGTTCGCGACGTGAAGCCGATAAACTTATTGAAACAGGAGTGATTACCGTAAATGGTAAACTTGTTTCGGAGCTTGGGTTCAAAGTACATCGCCAAGATCGTGTGGTGATGGATGGTCAATTACTTACCGCAGAAAAACTGCATTACATTCTTTTGAATAAACCGAAGGGCTTTATTACTACAACTGATGATCCTCAGGAACGTAAGACGGTCATGAGCTTGGTGGAACGAGCTACTGACGATCGTATTTACCCCGTTGGTCGTTTGGATATGAAAACCACAGGATTACTATTATTTACCAACGATGGTGATATTGCCAAGAAATTAACACACCCTAAACATCGTGTACGTAAGGTTTACCAAGTTGGACTGAATAAGCCATTGACCAAAAACGATATGCAAAAAATTGCTGATGGACTGACACTTGAAGATGGTGAAATCATTGTTGATAAGGTGGCTTACGTTGAAGGGCAGGATAATAAGAAAGAGATTGGAATACAGATTCATTCAGGACGAAACCGTATTGTTCGTCGTATTTTCGAGCATTTGGGTTATGATGTTGTCCGACTCGACCGCGTTGTATTTGCCGGCTTAACTAAAAAAGATTTGCCCCGTGGCAAATGGCGTTGGCTGAGCCCAAAAGAAGTTGATTTCTTAAAAATGATTTAATTTATCAATCGATTATGCTAAAATCAATATAATCTCGTTTCCGAAATAAAGCAATACCTCAATGAGTAAATCAAGGAAGAAATTATTTAAGCGAATATTCTGGACAATCAGTGTTTTATTTGTTTTGGTTGTGGTTTCAGGTGTTACCTTGGCGTATATTTACGAGGACGAGGTAAAACAGTTTGCCATAAGTAAGATTAACGAACGTACTAAATCGAAAATCAAGGTCGAGAAAATTAAACTTAGCTTTCTAAAACGCTTTCCGATGGCGGCGCTACAATTTCATAATGTAGAAGTTATGGAGGTTGTAAAAGCGGGTGAGCCAGGAATTTTACTTAAAGCCGACGACCTTTATTTGAAATTCAATATCATTGATTTGGTTCAGAATAAATTGGTGATTAAAGATGTTGAAATTGAAAAGGCCCTCCTTAATCTAGTCGTTTTCGAAGATGGAAGTGACAATTTTCATGTATTTAAGCCCACCGAAAAGAAGGAGTCAAATATGCTTTTGGAGTTATTGCAAGTTTCTTTAACTAATTCATCGGTGCGTTATCATAATTATGCTTCGAAGCAAGATTTGGAGTTGGATATCGATAATATAAGCATGTCGGGAAACTTTTCAGAAGAGAAATTTGAAATAAATCTTGGGGGAAAAACCAATATTAAAAAGTATAGTTCTGAAGGATATAAAATGTTTGAAAATAAGGACTTGAAGCTTGATATTGATGTGGCGATTAATCCCAAGACAAAGCAATTTGTTATTAATAAGGGTGACCTTAGTTTTAATCGAATTCCCTTATCAATAGAAGGAAATATTACTATTCCCGAGCAAGGTGTGTTATTAGATTTATCACTGAAAGCTCCTTCCATTTCATTGGTACAGTTGTTAAATTCTATTCCTACAAAGTATAAATCGCGAATTAATGATTACGAAATACAGGGAGTATTAGGACTTACGGCTACCATAAAGGGTTTGATTGTTTCGCGCTCAACACCAAATATTAAGGTTAATATTCTATTGAAAAATGCTGAAATAAGAAATGTTAACTTTGATACTAAGTTGCAGAATATTAGTGTACAAGCAAGTTATTCAAATGGCAAAAAGCATTCCCTTTCTTCCTCAAGCATTCAGATTAAAAATATTAGTTTCGATTTAGGAGAGAGTAGCTTCCAAGCACAAATGAAGCTTTCTAATTTGGTTGATTCAAAAATGCAGTTGGAGCTTAACTCACAGTTGAACTTGGGCGAATTACTTCAATTTACTGGGCAAATTTATGGTATTCAGAAACTTGATGGGCAGGCCGAACTCAATCTTAAAATAGCAGGTAAACTTAGTGGAATTGTGGGAAATCAAAAACTGGATTTAAGCAATCTTCAGTATAAAGCCCAGCTCAAAATGGAGGGAAGTAACTTCAAACACCAAAGTAGTGGAGTATATTATCAAAATATTGATGGTACCATTAATATCGATGCAAATAGTATTATAATTGAACCTACATGGCTTGATATCAATGGAAATCGACAACAATTAAGTGGTAGTATTCTTAATTATGTTGCATGGACCAATGACTCGGAACATAACAAATTAAGGATACGAGCTAATACAAAAATATCGCATCTTTCGTTTAAAGACATTGACCAAATATTGAGTAATGGCGACAATGGTGATGGAACCTATCCAAACGATATTGATATGGTTTTAAGCTTTGAAGCCGATACCTTTATTTGGAAAAACATGCTTGCTCGCAATGCTAGTGGAGTATTTAGTATGCGAAATCAGATTCTGAGTTTTCAAAACACGCAATTTGATGCCTTTGGAGGTACAATTAGAGCTAATACCTCAATTAATGGTTCTCTTAATACTGTTTATCCTTTAGTTTGCGAAGGAACTCTTAACAATATTGATATCAATAGTTTATTTAAAGATTTTCATAATTTCAACCAACAAGTGATTACTGATAAAAACGTAAAAGGACGTTTGACATCCACGGTGAAATTGAATATCGATTTTGATACAGATTGGAATGTAATTAGTAAATCAATGATTCTCAAAGCCGATGTGATAATAAATAATGGAGAGTTAATCGACATTAAAGAGCTAAATGCGCTATCGAAATATACTCGAATCGACGATTTCTCCCTTATCAAATTTTCTACACTTAAAAATACTATTCAAATAAAGGACCGTAAATTATTGATTCCAGACATGATTGTAAAATCTAATAAAATGGATATCGACTTAGCGGGTTCACACGATTTTGATAATAAGTATGATTATCATATTGGTGTTTTATTATCGGATGTGCTTTTCAAAAAAGCAAAAGCAAAAAGTGAGAATGATTTTGGAGAAGTACAAAGTGATGGTTATGGTCGTACAAAACTCTTTTTTCAAGTATATGGAACAGGTGATGATATGCATGTAAAATATGACCGTGTGAGCTTAGCCAAGAAAATAAAAAAGGATATGAAAGAAGAGGGTGATAATCTAAAAACCACGCTAAATAAGGAGTTTGGTTGGTATAAGAAATCACAGGAAATAGATAAAAAAGATAGTGTAAAAACTGCTAAGGAGCAGCAGAAAGCTAAAGAGAAAGAGGAGTTGAAAAAGCAAGAAGAAGGCGAGTTTATTTTTGAGTGGGACGAGGGTGAGGAAGAGGAGCAAGAGCCCCCTTTGGCTGCTTAGCGAGCATAAAAAAACCACAAAAACAATCTAGCTTTTGTGGTTCTATATTTTTATTAATCTTACTTACATATCTTCATGCTTTAAGCGCTTTAATACTGAGAAAGCAGAATCTACATCATGATCGTTAACTACCACTGTAAATTCATGTGTAGTAGAAATAATCTCTAAAATATTGATTCCCTCATACGCTAACTTTTTAAGAATGTGATAGTAAATACCATAAACTTGAGCGTTTTCCTCAGGAAGTTTTATTGTAATCGATGATAAGTCTGAAATTTTATAAGTAAGCATTTCATTCTTAAAAATGTCTGCCACGGTATCATTCATCACATCACTCATCACCAAAGTGGTTTCGTATATTCCTTGCGAGAATGCGTAGAAAATTTCTTTGCGCGAACTAATTTGCTCCAATAGTCGAGTTTGACAATGAATCAAAGTATCGGAATTACGGTAAGTATAATCAGCTAAATTGGAACGAACAATAATATCGCCCAAAAGACCAATTACTTTCTTAACACGTAAATTAATTTGAAAATTAATAGTTGGTTTAAGTCGTTTAAGAGCCATTACAATAGCTCCATGCTTCACTTCTTTATTTAATTTCGCCCCAACCTCAGGTTGAATTTCTCTTGCCAAAGATGAAAGATTCAATAATCCACTTGCTAAAGTTTCCTCCAAGAAGGGTTTACGACTTACTATCTCATTTACTGCTTCGCTAATTGTTATCACGATCTCAAATTTTAATTGTTGTATTTATAACGCAAAATTACTAAAAATCGTTTAAATACAACAATTTTAAAATTCTTTAACAATTATAAACATCTATTTTTTTGAGGAAAAACATCTCAAAGAGAAGTCATGGATAAAGCTCATGCACTGTTCTCGAGCTTCGATAAATCCCATATGTGCAACCTGATCCAAAATAAGGACTTCGGAATGTTGAGCAATGCTTATTTGCTCATTCATAATATCTAATGGTGTGCGAGGATCTTTTTTTCCGATTATAAATAGCACGGGGACCTCAGCTTTTTTCAGTAGTTTAAGTTTATCGGTGCGTTGACGCATTCCACTAAGCGCGGCAATAATTCCTTCTTTTTCCATCTGTCGGGATTCG
>Ga0256913_10001631_pt1 | contig 11529 bp, 8 predicted proteins | sample Axial_MatmetaG_FD_185970 | JGI IMG/M metagenome (GOLD analysis project Ga0256913, IMG submission 185970) | Deep-sea worm associated microbial mat communities from Axial Seamount, Juan de Fuca Ridge, Pacific Ocean - Axial_Mat | ecosystem: Environmental > Aquatic > Marine > Oceanic > Microbial...
AGAGAAACCTTCGAAAATAGAGGCCGAAAGAACACTCACCAAAGATTACTACAATCATCTGCTGAATACCGGAAATAATTTCATGAACGACTATGTCAGGCATGAGCTGAACCTCCGGAACATTCTCACTGCCCTGAACGGCCGAAAATTTGACTTGGACGTTTCTGCTGACATTATAGGTGACAGTGACATTGAGCAGGCACTAAAAAAGAGCCGTACCAGAGACTTCGGTCTTGCAAACGATGTCGATAACCTGGAAGCAATTATTCAATTGCACGAAATACCAAACCTTTTGGAGAGAGAACTGAAAACGGACACAATGCGTTGGCATTTTCTTGATGAAGCGACTTTTTTCAGTTACTTCACCATAGAAAAGGTACTGGCATTTGTGATCAAAGTATTCATCGTTGAACGTTGGATCTCACTTGATGAAGAAAAAGGTAAAGAGCTGTTTAAACAATTAATCACAGACCTGGAAAAGAGTTATGAATTTCCCGAAGAATTTATATTAAGTCATGGATAAAAACAAAAAGACAACCGGAAAAGTTGCCGGAATTATTGCAAACCTGGTCATCATAGATGTTGACGGACCTGTGGCGCAAAATGAGATATGCTTTATCAAGCATCAGGAAACAGACCTGATGGCTGAAGTTATTAAGGTGCTTGGTGATCATGCCTATGTTCAGGTGTTTGAAAGCACACGCGGACTAAAGATAGGGACCGAAGCGCATTTCGAAGGACACATGCTTGAGGTAACCCTTGGCCCCGGCATCCTGTCGCGTAACTACGACGGACTGCAGAACGACCTCGATAAGATGGAAGGTATCTTCCTGAAACGGGGCGACTACACCGATCCGCTCAACCGGGAAAAACTGTGGGATTTCAAGCCGATAGCCAAGGAAGGTGACAAAGTTGCTGCCGCTGACTGGCTGGGTGAGGTTGACGAAAACTATATGCCTCACAAGATCATGGTGCCCTTTAAATTTGAAGGAACTTACATAGTCAAGAGCATTGTAAAAGAGGGACAATACAAAGTAGACGACGAGATAGCCATCCTGACCGACAGCAAGGGAAAAGACATTTCCGTTTCTATGGTCCAGAAATGGCCTGTTAAAGTCGCCATTAAAGCGTATAAAGAGAAACCGCGTCCGTTCAAACCGCTTGAGACAGGTGTTCGTGTTATCGATACCCTGAACCCGATAGCAGAGGGCGGTACCGGATTTATTCCGGGGCCTTTCGGAACAGGTAAAACAGTGCTTCAGCACGCCATTTCGAAACAGGCCGAAGCCGACATCGTGGTCATAGCTGCCTGCGGTGAACGTGCAAACGAGGTTGTAGAGATCTTTACCGAATTTCCCGAACTTGATGACCCGCGCACAGGACGTAAGCTGATGGAGCGTACTACCATTATCGCCAACACATCGAACATGCCGGTGGCCGCCCGTGAAGCATCTGTTTACACGGCAATGACTATCGGCGAGTACTACCGCGCGATGGGACTGAGGGTCCTGCTTATGGCCGACTCCACTTCACGTTGGGCACAGGCACTTCGTGAGATGTCGAACCGTCTTGAGGAACTTCCGGGTCAGGATGCATTCCCGATGGACCTTTCAGCTATCATCTCCAATTTCTATTCCCGTGCAGGTTATGTTTACCTTAACAACGGAGAAACAGGTTCTATCACTTTCATAGGAACAGTATCGCCTGCCGGTGGTAACCTAAAAGAGCCGGTGACCGAATCAACACGTAAAGCAGCACGTTGTTTCTACGGATTGTCGCAGGCCCGCGCCGACAGTAAGCGTTATCCGGCCATTGACCCGATAGACAGTTACTCGAAATATCTGGAATATCCCGAAATGCAAAAGTATTACGAGGAGAAGGTGAGTGACAAATGGCTTGACGGAGTGACCGCGGCAAAAGATATCCTGCTCAGAGGTAAGGAAGCCCAGGAGCAGATCAACATCCTCGGTGATGACGGTGTGCCTATCGATTTTCACGAGCGTTTCTGGAAATCGGAACTAATCGACTTTGTGATACTTCAGCAGGACGCATTCGACAGCATCGACTGTTCAACATCAATGGAACGTCAGGAATACATGCTTGCCAAAGTTCTGGACGTTACAAAAATGGAATTTGATTTCAAACATTTTGTTGATGTTCAAAATTTCTTCAAGAATATCATCAATGTTTACAAGCAAATGAACTACTCCGAATATCAGTCAGATAAATTCAAAAAGTATGAAAAAGAACTTGAAAGCATGTTGTCTGAACATGTTGTCGAGAGTTAACATCAAAAGAATAGTTTCAGGAAAAATATAAATTCAATGGAAAAACAAGCGTTTCAAAAAGTATATGCAAAGATCACCAATATCACCAAAGCTACCGTTCAGCTGAAGGCACAGGGTGTCGGGTATGATGAGATAGCCATGGTGCACGGTCGATTAGGCCAGGTTGTGAAGATCATTGGAGACAATGTTACATTGCAGGTATTTTCCGGCACAGAAGGAATTCCCACAAATGCCGAGGTCATCTTTCTCGGACACCCGCCCCGTTTAAAGGTTGGTGATCAGCTGGCAGGTCGTTTCTTTAATGCCTACGGAGAACCTATCGACGGAGGCCCGGATGTGGAAGGTGAGATACGTGATATCGGTTCTCCATCGGTTAATCCTGTACGACGCAAGCAGCCTTCACAGCTTATCGCTACGGGTATTGCAGGTATCGACCTGAACAACACACTGGTTACAGGACAGAAGATACCTTTCTTTGCCGACCCCGACCAGCCTTACAACCAGGTAATGGCCAACGTGGCGCTAAGGGCCGAAGCCGACAAGATCATTCTTGGAGGTATGGGACTTTCGAACGACGATTACCTGTATTTCAAGAACGTATTCGACAATGCCGGTGCTCTCGACCGTATCATCAGTTTTGTGAACACCACCGAGAACCCGCCTGTTGAACGTCTTCTGGTACCTGACATGGCACTTACTGCAGCCGAGTACTTTGCCGTTGACCACAACGAAAAAGTCCTTGTTCTGCTTACCGACATGACACTCTTTGCCGATGCACTGAGTATCGTATCGAACCGTATGGACCAGATACCGTCGAAAGACAGTATGCCGGGATCACTTTACTCCGACCTTGCACGTATCTACGAAAAGGCGGTACAATTCCCCGCAGGAGGTTCCATAACCATCATCGCCGTAACAACACTTTCGGGAGGTGACATTACACATGCCATTCCTGATAATACGGGTTACATCACCGAGGGACAGCTGTTCCTGCGTCGTGACACCGATATCGGTAAGGTTATCGTTGACCCGTTCCGAAGCCTGTCGCGTCTCAAGCAGCTTGTTATCGGTAAGCAGACCCGTCCTGACCATCCACAGGTCATGAACGCAGCGGTCCGTCTTTATGCCGATGCCGCCAACGCCAAGACCAAGATGGAGAACGGCTTTGACCTGACCGATTACGATGAGAGAACAATGAAATTTGCCAAGGAGTACTCGGACAAACTACTTGCTATTGACGTAAACGTTGATACAGAAATGATGCTTACCATTGCCTGGGACCTGTTCCAGAAATACTTTACCAGAGCAGAGGTTGGTATCAAGCAGGAGTTCATGGACAAGTACTGGACTAAAGAAGATAAAGCGGATAAGGAAGAAGAGAAAACAGCAGTTGAGAATTGATTTGACACAAACTGAAAATATTCAATTTTCAATTTAAATAATAAATTCCAAAGCGTGGCTATAAAATTTCAATATAACAAGATTTCACTCCAACTGCTCGACAAGCACTTGAAAATGCGTGAAAGAGCATTGCCGACACTTAAGAATAAAGAGTCGGCACTGCGTATGGAAGTGAAACGGGCACGAGACAAGGCCAGGGCTCTTGACAAGGATTTACAGCAGATGATATCTCAATACGACAACATGGTCAGGCTGTGGAGTGAATTCGACAGTTCACTTATCACAATTGACGATGTTGATCTGGAAGTAAAAAAGATTGCAGGAGTTCATACGCCGGTACTAAAAGAAGTTCATTTTAAACTGAAAGAGTTCAGCATGTTCAACCAGCCTGTCTGGACCCTGGACGGCATCAGCCTGTTAAAGGAAATTGCCAAACTGGGTATTGAGCGTGAGGTGTACTACAGAAAAATGGAACTTCTTGATTTCGCCAGGAAGAAGACCACTCAGAAGGTAAATCTTTACGAGAAGGTCCAGATTCCCGGATATCAGGAGGCTATCAGGAAGATCAAACGATTCCTTGAAGATGAGGACAATCTTTCCAAATCGGCCCAAAAGATCGTCAAAACACGTCAGCAACAAATGGAGATGGAGTCATGATAATACCAATGCATAAATATTCGTTCCTGGTCTATCATGAGAATTACAGTGATTTTCTGGCTGATCTCAAAGAACTGGGTGTGGTCCACATCATTGAAAAGAAAGATGAGCCCACCGAGAAGATGCAGGAAGAGTTCAGACAGGTGAACGAAATAGATAAGCTGATCAAATTCCTGGAAAAAAGAAACACGGAGAATGTCAAAGCAAAAGTTGACATTCCTGAGGAGGGAGAAAAACTTGTTGATGAGATAAAAGAGGTTCAGGCACGGCTTGAACAGCTTCATCAGCTTCTGGGAAACAAGAAAAAAGAACTTGCACAGCTTGAACCGTGGGGACAATTCTCCTGGGATGACCTTGAAAAGATAAAAGATGTAGGAATAACCCCTGTTTTCTTTTACTCTTCTGTGAATAAATATGATCCGGAATGGGAAAAAGAATACAACATAGGTGTTGTTTCAACTGATGACAGATATACCTACTTTGTAATATTCCTTGAACAGGGATCAGAGACTCCCGAATTACAAGGGGCAGAGGAGATAAGACTGCCCGATAAAACCCTGAAGGAAGTTCAGGCTGACATCAGCAATATGGAGAAAGAGATTGCAGAGCTGAATGCCCGTCTTGATGCTTATACCAAATATGGCCTCGAAAACCTGAAAAAATACAAAAATGAGATACAGGATATTCTGAATCTTGAAAATGCCTTGCACAACACCGATGATCAGGTTGAAGGGAAAGTAAAGCTGCTTGAGGGCTGGACTCCGGATACGAATATTCAGGAACTTGAGAAGTATCTTGAGGAAAAGAATATCCTTTATCTGAGATCGGAACCTCACACCGACGAAAAACCGCCTATCAAACTGAAGAACGGACCGTTCGCAAAACTGTTTGAACCGATAGGGAAACTGTTCTCATTGCCAAGCTACATGGAACTTGACCTTACACCGTTCTTTGCACCGTTCTTTATGATGTTCTTCGGATTCTGTCTCGGTGATGCCGGTTACGGACTGATATTCGTAATAGCTGCTACCGTTTACAAATACAAAGCATCTAAGGATTTTAAACCTATTCTTACAATGGTGCAATGGCTTGGAGGTGCAACGGTATTGTTCGGTGCCATAACCGGAACATTTTTCGGCATTAACCTTGCCGAGCAAGTAGATGCTCCGTTCCTGCAAGGTGTAAAAAAGATGTTCCTGACACCGGAGGATATGTTCAATTTAGCGCTGGTGTTCGGTTTCATTCAGATAATCTTTGGAATGTTCGTTAAGGTTGCAAACCAGATCAAACAGCATGGTATCGGATTTGCCCTTTCAACTATAGGCTGGATCATCGTTATTCTGTCAACCGCAACAATGGCAGTGTTAGATAAAGTTAACGATGCCGGCGAAGAGAATAAGATGATGTTTTCAACAATACACATTATCATTCTCGGCATAGCAGGATTGGGAATTTACATTTTCAACCATCCCAAACGGAATGTGTTTGTGAATATCGGTGCAGGTCTGTGGGATACCTACAACATGGTTACCGGTTTTGCAGGCGACCTGTTGTCGTACATTCGTCTTTTTGCACTGGGATTGTCAAGTGCCATTTTAGGACTTGTGTTCAACAAGCTGGCAATGGACCTAAGCCCGGATATCATAATTGTGAAACAACTGGTATTCCTTATTATTTTGATATTTGGTCATGGATTGAATATCTTTATGTCAGGATTGGGTTCTTTTGTACACCCGATGCGTTTAACTTTCGTAGAATTTTATAAAAATGCCGGCTTCATGGGAGGCGGAAAAGAATACAAACCTTTTAGAAAATTGAATTAATAATTAATAACTTAAAAAACAGAAAAAATGGATGCAATTGTTTTTGCTTATCTCGGAATTGGAATTATGCTTGCATTAACCGGAATCGGAAGTGCTTACGGTGTAACAATCGGCGGTAATGCCGCAATCGGTGCTATGAAAAAAAATAGCGATGCTTTTGGTAACTATCTCGTTTTAAGTGCTCTTCCGGGAACGCAGGGACTTTACGGATTTGGTGGTTACTTTATTTTTAATGCCACAGGTATCCTCACACAGGATATCACATGGGTACAGGCAGGTGCTGTTTTCGGTGCAGGTCTTGCACTGGGGCTTGTTGGTCTGTTCTCAGCTATCCGTCAGGGCCAGGTTTGTGCCAACGGTATTGCAGGTATAGGTTCAGGTTACGATGTATTCGGTAATACTCTTATCCTTGCCGTATTCCCGGAGCTTTATGCTATCCTTGGTTTTGCTGCCGCATTTATGATCAGCGGTGCTGTTGCCTGATAGAACTTTTTGAAAAATATTTAAAAGGGATAACCATTAGGTTGTCCCTTTTTTGTTACCTTTCTACTCACCGACAACATCGCTTCGAGCGGCACCATCAGTTTATTACTTGACTTTTAGGTACAATTTTTGTATATTTTATGATGTGGCAGAATGAATGTCAACTGCCTTACTTAAAAACACTTTTATTGGGGTAAATCGAAACCGGAATATTCCGGAGGAGAGACTATTAACGGTATGAGGGAAAGTACCGTTCTTTAAGGTTATACTGAATTATTGGTTTAACTAAAAAACTATCATCATGAAATACGTACTTCTATTAACGGACTTTTCTGATACGGCCCGGAATGCAATAATATATGCACTTGACATGCTTAAAAAAGAAGAACTCTATTTTAAGCTGGTAAACACTTATGACCTGGAATTCAGTGGAAGCCCTTATGTTATGCAGGTTAAGGACGAGCTTGCTGAAGAAAGCCTTAAAGGGCTGAGAAATGAATTACAGCTTATTCACAGATTGTTCCCGAAAGCAAAGATTGAACTGGCTTCACGTTTCGGGCCTCTGATCGAGGTTATCAGGAAAGAGATAAAAGATTACAATCCTGATCTTATAGTCCTCGGAAACAAAGGCGAAAGTGCCATTGAGCATTTTCTGCTCGGAAGTAATGCTTATGAGATAATAAAGAACATAAACACTCCCCTGCTTGTTGTTCCCAAGGGGGCAAGATTTGCAAAACCTGAAAAGATCGTTTTCGCCACTGACCTGAATGATTTTAAAAATGACGAGGTTATTAAACCTGTTCGCGACATTGTTAATTATTTCAATGCTGAACTGCTTTTCGTCAATGTTCTTGAAGATGGTAAAAAACAACGTTTCGAAGCAGAACAAAAGATCCTTTCACACTTCCCGAACATTAAATCAAGCTTCCATTATTTACAGGGTGACAATGTAGCCAAGCTTGTATGCGATTTTGTGGATGAGCAGGGAGCAGGCATAGTAATACTTATCAGGCATAACAAAAGTTTCTTTGAGAGGATAATACATTCAAGCACAACAAAACAATTAATATTACATCCTAAGTACACCTTGGTCGTTTTGCATGATGAGGTGATTAATGATCAAGGTTAGCAGGTTTGATTATGGGTTTGGAATATTACTGTAAAACGATCATGTCAGGATGTAAAAAAAGAGGCTGTTCACGGATGAGCAGCCTCTTCGTTATTGAATACAATTGATATTACATTTTATGAATTAGTTGCTCTTTCCAGCAAATTCAGGATTGAAAAGATAAATATTGCCGACAATAATGTCAGAACAACTAACAATCCGAAAAATTGCCATAATTCCCATTTATCCCAGAAAGGTCCGATAAGTCCTGCTGCAAGATTACCAATGGCAGTCGCACCCAGCCATCCGCCCTGAGCAAGTCCTTTATACTGAGGAGGAGCAACCTGTGATACAAATGATATTCCGATCGGGCTGAGAAATAACTCAGCAATGGTAAGTGTGAAGTATGTTCCTATCAACCAGAAAGGTGAACGCAGTGTATCAGAAACACCACCCTGCTCTGCCAGGTCATGCGGACTGATCAGACCTTTTGAGGCCAATACCATAATACCGAACCCTAAAGCTGTTATCAGCATTCCTATTCCTATCTTTTTAGGAGATGATGGTTCTTTATCTTTTTTACGCAGGTATGAAAAGTAACCAACGATCACAGGAGTAAGAAATACAATGAATATAGGATTGAATTGCTGGAAAGTTTCCGGCGATATCGGATTTCCGTCAGGTTGAAGCTGACCAATGAAATAATATCCCACGACTATTGAAACAAAAGTAATTATAGCACCAATAATTCTGGTTTTTGAAGAACTACCTTTTCCGATCATCATAAAAGCTCCCAGGATAACCAGAAGTATAGGAAGGAATGTCGAGAGATTAAATATAACAGCAGTAGCCTTGTTAACCGCACCTACGGTGTAATCACGTGCAAAGATGGTAAGAGTGAACCCGTTTTGATGAAAAGCCATCCAGAAAAATATAACAACAAGGAAAACCAAACCCAAAGCCATTAACCGGTCTTTTGTCTGTTTGGGTGATAGCTCAACTACACCTTCTGTTTGTTGTGCTTTTTTCTGCTTATGAGTAACATCGGCATGCTTGTAATATTTTCTGAACCCTATAAAGATAGCAAGCGATATTACCATGCTTATCCCTGCAATGGCGAATCCTGAGTTGTAAGCTTTACTCAGTCCGTTAATGTAGAGATGTGCAAAATCGGAAAGACTGGTGAAAGCATCTCCCATTTGCTCATGTGCAAACCGGCTTAGTTCGGAAGTGTTTTCAAGAGTACCGTTAAGGTAACTATGTGCCAAAGATGGTATCGATTTATCGTATTCAAGGCCTTCGGTGTTCATAACCCATTTACGCATTGCTTTTGCAGCACTTGGAGCAAAAAATGCTCCGATATTAATCCCCATATAGAAGATGTTGAAAGCCGAATCACGCAACTTGCTGTACTTGGCTTCATCGTACAAATTGCCCACCAATGCCTGCAGATTTCCTTTAAAGAGACCTGTTCCAAGCGATATTACAGCTAAAGCTCCATAGATGAACCATTCTCCCGTTCCGGGCATGGCAAGCATAAAATATCCCGCAAACATTATAACTGTTCCCAGGATTATGGTTTTTCCGTAACCAAGTAAATTATCGGCAATATAACCGCCCAGAAGAGGCAGAAAATAAATCCCGAACAAAAAACCTCCGTACACTTTTCCGGCATCGGTAGCCGACCAACCGAACTTTGACTGAAGGTATAAAACAAAAATAGCCAGCATGGTGTAATAGCCGAAACGCTCTCCCATGTTAGCGAAGAAGGCCACATAAAGACCTTTGGGATGTCCTTTAAACATATTCGTGTAATTTAAAATTAGTTATCAATTGTAAACAAAACAAAAATAAATAAATTTAACTCACTTGCAAATTATAATCAGTACTTAAGGCTTTACTTCAGTCATGCAAACCACGGAAAACCAATCATTAAGCCAATACCGCCTGATATATCATCTGCCCTTATTTATATTAAATTAAATTATCATGTTTTAAATTGTCAGCATGCAAAATATCAGTGAATTTTTACCGGAAAAAAATTAACTTTGTTAATAGAGCAAAAAGCACAGATATGATAAAGATATTTCCGGTTAAACAGGTTTCGTTAATTGATAAATTCACAATAGAGAATGAGCCGGTATTGTCTCTGAACCTAATGGAAAGAGCTGCCGGACAACTGTTCAAATGGATACAGAACAGCTTCCCCGACAAGAAAATCAAAATATTCACCGGTCCCGGCAATAACGGCGGAGATTCACTCGCTTTGGCAAGGATGCTGATAGAGGATCACAGAGATGTGGTGATCTATCTTGTAAATCCGTCAGGCAAATTTTCAAAAGACACAAAAATCAATCTTGAGAAACTTCTGAAGATAATTTCCAAAGACAAGATCATTTACCTTTCGGATGAAAATACCGTTTTTCAGGACCTCTCTGCAAATGATCTCGTTATCGACGGACTGTTCGGATCAGGGTTAAACCGGCCGCTGGAAGGACTGCCCCTAAAAGTGGTAGAGCATATCAACAACTCTGATGCAACAGTGATATCAATTGATATTCCTTCGGGGTTGTTCGGGGAGGATAACAGGACCAACAACCACGATTCGGTAGTAAATGCCGATTACACTTTAACTTTTCAATTTCCAAAACTATCTTTCCTTCTGGCCGATTACGGTGAACATACAGGATACTGGGAGGTACTTGACATTGGACTTCATCCCAAAGCGATAGAACAGTTTGAGACCGATTGGTACTATGTTACCACAAAAGATATCACGAAACGGCTCAAAGTAAGAAAACGCTTTTCTCACAAAGGGAATTACGGTCACGCATTGTTAATGGCAGGAAGTTACGGGAAGATGGGGGCAGCAATACTGGCTTCACGCGGCTGCATGAGGTCAGGGGCAGGACTGCTTACTGTTCATGTGCCGCATTACGGGTACCACATCATACAGATAGCCTCACCTGAAGCTATGGTAAGCATTGACCGGTCTGACATTCTTATAACCGAGTTTCCCGACCTGAACAATTTCAATGCAGTAGGAATAGGCCCGGGAATAGGTACGAAACCTAACACAGTAACAGCGTTGAAGGATCTGTTAAATTCAATCGGGAACAGGGCAATGGTGATTGATGCAGATGCCCTGAACATAATATCAGAAAATAAGGAACTGTTGGATATACTTCCTGAAAACAGTATTCTGACCCCGCATCCGAAAGAATTTGACCGGCTGGCAGGTACAAGCAGCAGTCATTTCGAGCGATTGGAAAAGGCAGTGACATTTGCAAAGGAACATAAAGTTGTTATTGTACTTAAAGGTGCTTTTACCATAACTATCCTTCCTGACGGACGATGCCTGTTCAACTCTACGGGTAATCCCGGCATGGCTACTGCCGGAAGCGGTGATGTTCTTACCGGCATAATACTCGGACTGCTTGCTCAGAACTATTCTCCCGAAGACGCTGCTATGGCAGGTGTGTTCATCCACGGTCTGGCAGGAGACATTGCAGCCGGTGAAGATTCTGAAAGCGGAGTAATTGCATCGGAGATAATAGATCATTTGGGGAAAGCATTGTCAGTAGTGTAATATATGTACGGTTTGCACTCTGGACAATCGTATGGCAACAGAAAATCCATTAACAAATTTCATCATACAAACAGATGTCTTTAACCATAGTAAGAGTAGTTATGCTGTTTGTTCATTTAGTATTTTCTTATACCTTTGACAGGGCAACTTTCAGAGCATAATATATTGCTGAATATTTTG
>Ga0256913_10001632_pt1 | contig 11525 bp, 12 predicted proteins | sample Axial_MatmetaG_FD_185970 | JGI IMG/M metagenome (GOLD analysis project Ga0256913, IMG submission 185970) | Deep-sea worm associated microbial mat communities from Axial Seamount, Juan de Fuca Ridge, Pacific Ocean - Axial_Mat | ecosystem: Environmental > Aquatic > Marine > Oceanic > Microbial...
TAGTACAATGATTTCGTGGTCATATTATGGTGAGCGTTCGTGGACATATCTATTTGGAGAGAAGTATACAATAGTATATAAGTTAATCTTTATATCATTTACAGTTATTGCATCAGTATCAAGTGCCTCCGTGATGTTAGATTTTTCAGATTTACTATTCTTTGCAATGGCTCTACCAAATCTTATTGGGTTATATGTTCTTCAAGGTGATGTAAAGGCAAATCTTGATGTATATCTATCTAAATGGAGAGATGGAGAGTTAGATAGAGAGGCTATTAGATAGCTATCTCTTTCTAAAAATTATATCTATAATATGGATAGTTTCAACAATAAGACGGTTTATTCCAAAGAGGACTAAACTATTATATAGAATAAATCCTATCCATATTAAACCTCTCAACCAAAACTGCTCTATATGAGCTGTGCTATTAAGAATTAACCACCAGAGTATAGCATCTATCTCTCGGGATATTTTAAAGATATAATCTGTAATTTCACAATTAGAGGATATTGATATAGAGGCATTCATAATAGTCTGCTCTAAGCTTGTCCCTATATATGGTGGAACATACCCATTTAGTGTTGAGTAGACAAATATAGGTATGATAGAGAGAAGCATAATATACCCACTCCACTCTTTTGCAAAAATTCTATTATATGGCTCTTTTATTAGAGATATAGTTATCTTTATAATATATAGATATAAGAATGTAGCTACCATACTATGCAATAGAAGATATAGCCACCAGTTAAGAGTAAAGCTAATAACACTATATGAGATGGATATACTCATAAGTATAGATATAATTATAGAGAATATGGTTAGAAAGATTTTAGATGATAAGATGCGTGTAATAATACTCTTCTCTTTAAAATAACACCTCTTAATACATCTTCTCTCTTGAACTCTAATCTCTATTAATCCATAAGAGATAAAAAGTAGAATTATTAGAGGAAATATCAGAGATAGAGAGTATTTATCATAACTCTCAAGCCAACTAAATAGAACTAGGGATAGTGTTAATAAGGTTGCTAACAGTAGTTTAAGATACTCTTTAAACTCTATCACGCATATACTCGGTTAATCTACTCATCGCCTCTTCTCTATTTGCCATAAAATCTCTATGGGCATTACTATTACAGTAGTTAGTAATAATAAAGACCCCACCAACAGGGATATTTAGAGCCTCTGCCACCTTCAAGATGGCAAAAAACTCCATATTCTCTATCTCTATATTCTGATGTAGATACTTTTTGGATATATTCTCATCAGTTGTTATATAATTACTAGAGTTTACAATTATATCTTTTGATATATCTGATGAGGTACTAATTATATTATCTAATGGTGTATAACTGCTATTTGTAAAAAAACTATTCTCAATATTAGATGCACTCTTAGACTCAATTATATCAAATAGTTTAAATCTTCCATAACTTCCTGCTGTTCCAACAAAAAGAATAAACTCTGGAGGGTTAAATAGGCATAATTTAGTTAGATGTATAGCACTATTAACCATTCCAATCCCAACTGGTGTAGCAAAACTAAACTGCTCACTATCTCCTGCACATATAATCATTTTGTATCCCTCAAACTCTTCAAATACCCCACCAAATCTTTATGAATTAAACTATTGGTTGCCACTATAACTTTATCATTTAGGTTGAACTCTCTACCCTCAAGAGTGGTAACCTCTCCTCCTGCCTCTAGTAGGATTGAGACTGCTCCTGCTATATCCCACGGTTTTAAATCAATCTCATAAAATCCATCTATCTTACCCTCTGCCAGATAGCATAAATCTAATGAGGCAGAACCCAATCTTCTAATATCTCTAATATTGGGCAGAAGCTCTGCCATAGAGTCTATAACCCATCTATACTCTACGCCTCTGTTTACCTTTGCATAAGGAAAACCTGTACCTATCAGAGATTGTTGAAGAGTATCCTGTTTTGAGACTGATAATCTTCTACCATTTAAATATGCACCTTTTTTATACTCTGAATAAAACATCTCCTCTAAAATTGGATTATATACAACTCCCATTATAGCTTTGCCATCTTCCCAAACTCCCATAGATATTGCGAGGTGTGGTATACCATGAATAAAGTTTGTTGTACCATCTATTGGGTCTATATATATAGCCTTTTTAGAGTTAAATCCACTATTAGAGATATAACTCTCCTCACCAATTAAATCATAATCTGAAAAGTTATCTTTTAGAGCCGAAAGGATAAACTCCTCACACTTGACATCATAATCTGTTACAAGGTCAACGACACCTTTATGGTGAATACTCTTTTTGGCATAATAACCATCTCTAACTATCTCTCCTGCATCTTTTGCAATTCTCTTTAATATCTCTAACATATTTTAACTATCCTATAACTTAAATAATGTATATTATATCCAAAAAGGGGAAAATATGAAACAACTATTAGTTTTTATATTAATTATCATAACTGGTTGTAGTAAAGATGTAAAAGTGAGTTCCAAAAAGGTAACAGATTATAAATTACAGAAAAGTAGTTTTAATTATGTATGGGGAGAGGTGGTATCTGACCCTCTGGATAGATTACCACATAATAGCGTATCTTTTAGCCAACTTTTTAGATGGGATAAAAATATCATCTTAGATGATGCCGAGAGAACTCTCAAAGATAGTCGAGATATACTTAAACCATTCAATAAGTTGGCTCACCCAAACGGAATATGTCTAAAGGGGATATGGGAGATTGATATAAAAAATCCATATAGTGGATATTTCAGAAAGGGTTCAAAGGCATTAATTATTGCAAGGGCATCAACGGCACTATCAGATACGACATCCGATAAGATAAGGGCATTTGGATTTGCAGGAAAACTATTTGCATCAATAAATCCATCAAAGGATACAGATAGAGCAAACTTTTTTGTTATTGATGATTTAGGTGGAACTGATGCAAAGCACTATAGAGATGTAGCTATGACAAATGAACCATCAGTAAGTGCAACTTCAGCAGTAGCAAAAAATCTTCTATATGCCATAAAGGTGGCAAGAGCATTCTCTTTAGCAGATAAGAACTCTGGCATAAGACAACTCTATGAGATATCAGAACTGGGAGAGAGAGATAAAAAAGGTATCAAGACACCAAGATGGATAAAGATAGAGGCGAGAGGTGAAGAGAGAGTAGATGAAAAAGACTTTAGAGATGAGTTAAAAATAGACAAAAAAGATTTAATCTTCAATATATCAGTCTCTAGTAATCAGGATAAAAATGGAAAAAAAGATTGGAAAAGGATTGGATATATATCATTTGATAAATCTATAGTCTCAAAATCTTGCGACCATAGATTACACTTTCACCACCCAAAATGGAGAGATGATTTAAATTATTAGTGACTCAACCATCTACCTACTCCATTACTATTTTGCATTGGAGTAGTTCCCTATCCACTCTGCCCTACTGGCTAATAGAGCTTGACAACTACCATATTTAAGAGACTCGGAAACAAATCTTTTAGGGCTTAATCTCTTAATCTTATTATTAAATCTTTCAAGCTTTTTTAATATCTCTAATTTATCACTTCTACACTCTACACTCTTGGAGAATGCAATATTATTAGAGGTGTCATAGAGAAGTATATTTGGTATATCATCTTTACCAATCATATTAAAGCAGTCTCTCTCTCTCTCTCTTTCTGCAACTTCAACTATCTTCTCATACTCATCTACCATACTCCTATTATTATAAAAGTATCGAATAACTCCCAAATCATCAAAGAGTCTCAAATATGTGGTAATGGATATATTTAGAGTTGCTTCATGTGTATAGTGTGCAGAGTATAGACCTCCTCTTGAGAACTGATAAGATAGATAGTTATCGGGGTATATCGCTGTATAATCATATAGTGCATCACACTGCTGACCGTTATCTAATGTATCTGGAACTATCGGCTCTATAATCGCTTTTAACTCTCCTCTAACTGGATTTACCTCCAGAAATCTTATCTCATTTGGATAGTCTGTAATTGAACCAACATTTATCTCAATATGCCCCTTTGTATCAACAAAACTTAAATGGGTATGGGCAGAGATGTAACCCAAAGCGTAAGGGTTCTCTTCTAATAACTTCTCTATCCATCTCTTATCTGATGGAGTCAACTCTCTAATTGGGTGGTGTCCAAAAATCATAAATGGCTCTTTTTTAGATTTAAACTCATTAGCCCATTTAGAAATTTTGCTCTCTTGAAGAGTACCTATCCCTCCAACCTCTCCAGAGTTATAGTGTCCTCCTATTTTTAGATGTCCTAGTATATTTAATGGTCTTTTATCATAAGTTACAGTATCTATAACTATACCCTTAAGCCCTACCCTATTACTCTTTGATGGAATATTAATTTTCTGAACTAAAAATGAGCTATACTCATCTTTGTGAGTTCTATATCGTTGGACAAATACCTCTTGGACAAATCCATCTCTATTGTTATTATAAAAATATCCTGTAGTATCTTTTGCATAATTAATTGGAATAAATTCCAAATATCTATTTATAAATCTACCCTTTGTAAATCTCTTGCCATCATCAACATCTTTACTCTTAATAGGGTAACTATCTTCACAGGCTCTTGCCCACTTAACTCTATCATATCCATACTGCCCATCTGTCACACCATACCAGAATATATCGTGGTTTCCTATCGCCATTACAAACTTCTCTCTATCTACACCATTAAGAGATTTTCTAAACTTCTGCCACTCATTTAGACACCCAATATTTAGAGCATCTCCCAAATGTACCACAAAGCTATCTTTAGCATTATACTTTTTAAGAGTCCAATCGAAGAGTTGAGGAGAGAATATATCAAGTTGTGGAGGTCGAATAGATACCTCTGCAAAGTGGTCAGCATAGGAGTTTCTTAGAAGAGTTGGGTCGGTGTGTATATTATTAAACTGATTATCTCCAATCAATATAACTCTATGTTTTAGAGGATTAACCTTAGCCTTATGAAAATATTCTATATATGCTAGATTTCTCTCTGCCAACTGTCTGTTAATTCTTTTACTTGTAGAGGTACAACCTGCAATAAATATTAGTAGTAAAATTATAAATAATTTCCTCATTATCTAACCCCTTATCTGCTCTTTTAGTAAATCTATATTGACATCTAAATCAAATTGGCTATTTGCCTTTAACCTCTCCAGTTCAGCTTTAAACTTTATCTCCACATCTTCCATAAGCTCTAGCAGTCTATTTCGTGTATCTTGAGAAATATCACTCTCATCTAAACTATTATATGATGAGGTTACATTTGCAATTCCATCAATATATACAATTAAAAATTTTCTAGCTTTTCGTATATCTTGTGGCTTCTCTGTGATTGCTACAAGAATAATATCGGCCCTCTCCAGAGCCATCTCTATTTTATCTTTCAGAAGAGTATCACTCATAGTGGATATATCTCTTTTAATATCTGCTATCTTATCTTGTGCCTCACCTAGAGTCTCAAGTACAACATCAGCAGATATATCTCCAAAGTTCTCCAACTTATCCTTTTTAGGGTCAAAACCATAATATAACCAGTACCCTAAAATAGATATTCCACTCATAATTAGAGAGTCTATGAGAGCAACACCACCAGCAATATAGGCAGAGAAGAGGGTAGATACTCCCAAAAGATATGCAGATAACTGTTTATATGGAACTTTTGGTGCTTTTGTTAATTTAGCCTTTTTATAATCCATCTCTTGGGCAAATCCAATTTTTGATAGAAAAATAACCCCAAAGAATAGAAGGAAAGCTACACTATTTATTAAAAATGCACTGTAATGTTTTCCAAAAAGTGCAATAACAACACTTAAGAAGAGTGGAAATAGAAAAAAGTATAGAAGAGAACCCTTTTTTATAATCTGTGCGTCTGTTTTTGTAGGGTTGTACCGTTTAGCTTTACTCATTAGATACTCCTAAAATAGTGCTAGTAGAGGGGCAGTAACAGCTGACCCAACACTAAAAAGAAGAAATATAAAACCGAAAACCTTTTTATAGATAGATGACATAAGATACCTTTTTTGGTAAATTATATCATAAAATAATCGTTTTAAACATCTATATATCTAAAATTCAAATCCTCCACCCTCTCCTTTGTTCATACTCTCATATACAGCCTTTACATAGTTATCTCTAATTGGACAGCTATTCACCTCATCACACCCCAAACAGCTATTTAGCCCCTTAGAGGTTTGACAATCCTTAAGCTCTTGAGTTCTATCCTCAAGAGCAATCTCCCACTCATCTATCAATGCCATTAATCTAAGCCGTAAGCTTTCTTCATAGCCTCTATCTCATAATTAGAACCAAAGAAACAGGGTGATGTATCGTGTGGGTGAGATGGCACTAACTCCATTAGACGATTTCCATTCTCATCTATCGCTTGACCACCTGCCTCTTCATAGATTAGAGCAAATGGGATAACCTCAAATAGTTGTCTAAGTTTTCCATCTGGCTTATCTGAAGTTGCAGGGTATGAGAATAGCCCCCCACCTTTTAATAAAATTTGATGTAAATCTGGAACCATACCACCACTATATCTAAGTCTATAACCCTCATCAAATAGAGATTTAATAAACTTTTGATGATGAGCAGACCAGTTCATCTGTGTTCCACCAGGGGCATTTTGGTTGCCTTTCTGATTTAAGCTAATCTCTCCAACCTCTTGGAAATGATTTAATCTTGTACAGTGAAGCATAGGTTTAGAGCCTTTAATCGCCACTATCATCTCTATTCTAGGACCATATACAATATATACTGATGAGACTAAATTCTCTGCCTTTAACTCACCATCATATATTCCAAATATAGAGCCAACAGAGAGATTTACATCAACTAAACTAGAGCCATCTAATGGGTCGTAACATATAGTATATTTCCCATCATCGTGAAGGTGGTGAATACCCTCTTTCTCTTCACTAACAAGGTCTTTAACAATAGAGACTTTAGAGAATACCCTCTCAATAATCAAATCACTCTGAACATCTAATTTAAGCTGGTCTTCACCTGATGAGTTTGAGCTATCACTATACCCCAAATCCTCCATCTTAATAGCCTCATCTATTCTATGGGCTATCTCTTTTATCGCATCTATAATATTATCCATCTTATATCTCCTTTGAATTTGTTTTTATCCAAGATATAATATCTTCTGTAGAGTTTAAATCTAAAATATCTATGGAGTTTGGAATCTCATAACTATCTATATCTATACTATCATCTGTTGCCATAGCCTCACTATAATTAAAATAGCTCTCCTCTATGGAGTCTCTAAAAATTGCTATTCTTGGAAGAGGCAGACTCTTTAACCCCTCAACAAGCAGATAATCAAAATCTTCCAACATATCAATAATCTCATCTAATGATTTCTCTCGTTGTGAAAGATATGTAGTTCTTTTAGATGAGGCAACAACAACCTCTGCCCCAGTTTGAGAAAATTTATAACTATCTTTACCCTCAACATCAAAAGTAGCCTTATCCTTTGGGTCATGTTTTATAATAGCCACTCTATTAGTTTTAATAAGCTCCCTAGCCACCTTCTCAATAAGTGTTGTCTTTCCACTATTAGATGGTCCTGTAAAAGCTACTGCATACCTTTTTTTCACTTTTAGCCTTTTTATAACTTGAATGGAATTATTATACATCAATTTTTATTGTAGCTATGTTAAAATGGGCTAAAATAGTCTGTTATCATAAGGGGTAATCTATGTTTAAAAATATCTTTCATCATATAATAGTATATATGATATTAGTTGGTCTTCTCTCAAGTTGTAGTTTTAAAAATGAAAAAAAGATGCAAAAATCATTTGATAAGCATCTAATTAGTCAGAAAAAGCTTCAGAAGAGCGAAAAAGTTAAAATATCGAAAAATGGTGAGACAAAAATAGCTCTTACGGCTACATATCTGAATGGGTATAAATCTCTTACAGATAAAGATGAAACATTAAGAGAGAAATTTATAGTGGGTATATACCACTCAAGTGATATAGATAATCTTGGATTTAAGAGCAGAGAGCAGAACTTAACACTGCATGTTCAATATCCGAAAACAGACAGAGAGTTGAGTAGAGAGGAGGAGATTATCAGAAGAAGAGGATATGATGCTCTACCTATAATAGTGATAGAGATTGCATCTGATAGTTCACTACTACAAAATATACCGTTAGTCAATAGTTGGAGTAAATACTACTATTTAGAGTTCCCACACACTTATGATAAACAATTCTCTTTAGTATTTCAAAATAGTCAAATCGCTTTGGGTCAAAAATATAACTTAAATTTTGCTAAAAATAAGAAATATCTCTACTTTACACCTGAGCAGAAGAGAGAATATCAGTTAATTAGATAGTTATCTGTCATATAAGTGTTACTTTTTGATATAGTTTTTGATTTTTTAGTGATTTTTGATAATAAAAATAGAGTCAAAGGTTTCTGTTATAGAAATAGATATAGAATTACTTTACAATAAATCTTAAAAGGAGAATCACATGAAAAAAGTTATCGTTTTCGCTGCAATCGTTCTTGCAACTCTTTCTTTTGCAAATGAAGCACCTGCTGCTGATGCACCAGAAACAAACACAACTGCTCCAGCTGCTGCAGCAAAATAGTTTAAGGCAGAGTATCTTTTTACTCTGCATTAATTTTAATTCATCTTAAATATAATCTCCCAATAATATAAATATATAATTTAATTAATTTTCATACTCAAAAGAGATGCGTCGGGATAAGAATATCCCCGACAGCCTACTCCGACTTAATCTTATCCAAATTAAATCTAACTTTTACTCTATCTGTAACTTCATCTCCACTCTTAACCTCTATATATGGAACAGCATCATATGCTATTGTATACTCTTGAGTTGTATCTAAATTTGAATTCTTAGATGACTCTATCCATATCGCTAATTCACCATTTTTAGTTGATACCTCTAGGTTGATAGTTGTCCCATCTTTTGTTTTAACTCTTAGCTTTGATATATCTCCATTATCCTCAAACATAGAACCAAAAGTAGACTCTTTATCAAAACTATATATCAATGCCCCATCTCTACAATTATCTATACCTGTATCGGTACATATCTTAGTGATACTCTTATCTAATAGTAGATTTGCCCCATCAATAGGTATTGTTTTTGTTGGAGCTTCTAGTAGCAGATTTTTATCATCTCTAAATATATAGAAACCTGTAGGAATAGTACCTTTGGATATACCATTTGTCTCTATCTGCTTTTTTGCTTTATCACTAATTTTCATACCCCATATATCAAAGAAGGCTCTATAATCTTTTTGATTTATATTACTAAGAACTATACTCATAAAGTCATTACCACCTAATAAATTCTGCCAGTTATCTAGCTCTTTTGCCTCATCTCTACTATATGAGGAGAAACCTAATTTACTTTTATTCTCACTCCAGCTATTATCACTTTTGATAGCCTCTCTAAATAGTCTCTCTATAATATATAGTTTTGTATATATATCATACCCACCATTTAAGAATGTTATATGAGATAGTAAAGCTTGTCTTGAGTCTGCATCTTGGTGTGATTCGGAATCTAGCCATAATGGGTGAGTACCTGCATTTGCTTCTGTCTTATCTTTTACAGCTTTAGTCAAAGCATTATATGCCTTTGGATAGTTATTCCATGCATATTTAGCATACTCTTCATTGTTATTTTTAGCCCACATATATGAGACATAGTGTGTAAAGATATTATTTGTAACCTCTGTACTATATCCACCATAAAATTTAAGTAGGTTTCTCTGTAGATTGTGTCCATATTCGTGAACAGCTGCTCCAGAGTATATGGTAAGAGGGTCTCCCATATCAAATGGATTTCCAGATGTCCCTCCAGCTGCTAGTGAGTGGTAATCGGATATAATATGTTGAATTTTTGGCTTCTGATGAATTTTATTTGTGCAATCTATCTCATTATCACTACACCATTTACTCATATTATCATTTAGAACTAGCCCATCACCCTGATATCCAGCAACACCTAAAACATCTTCAACTAGATACTCTTTAAGCTCATCAAAGTAGAGTTGCATATTGCCATTATAGTAACCATCAGCCTCTGTTGTGTATGCTCGTTTATGATAATCGACAAGTGTATGTATCTCTAAAAATGGAGTCTTAATATCTGTCCAACTAAATGGAGTATCTTTAAGTTTCTCTTCATACTCATCAACTTTTGTTTTGCTAAAATCACTTGTCTCAACTATTAGAGTTGGATGTTTTGCCACATTTTTAAACTCTATAGTAAATGGTTGTGGGTCACTCTCTACACCTCTCCAGTGTATATATATCGCTCCACCATAGGGAGATGATAGTGTATACTCTCTACCACTCTCTATATCTATCTCGTGACTTGATATAAATCTTGGTCGTGTATAGCTATCCTTCTCCCACATTCTTGTACTATTAATTCTCTGCATATTGAATTTAAGTTTAATAATATTATCACTACTATCAGTTCTTTTTATAATAATCTTTTGAGATGGTAGAGCATAGAAGCCTGTTGATGTCCAAGCATCGAAGGCATTTGGGGTTAGTGTTAGAGTCTCATCTGAAACAGGCTCTTGTAGCAGTTCTGTTAAATGAGGTGAGAAATCTCCAAGGTTTGGTTGGTATCTATTGTTATCTCTAGCGTAAGATACAGAGGCATCTGCAAAGAGTGCCTTAAAGAATGTAGTATCATCTGTAGACTCCTTATCCATAGGGTAACTTATACTCTCTCTATACTTATCCCCTATTAAGATTGCTAACTTAATAAATTTATCCTCATCTCTGCTACTGCTGAAGATGTCTATATCACCTCTATCAAGCTTACTAATAATTGCTCTAAGGTTATCAATTCCATCTAATATATCACTCTGGATACTATTATTTGTAGAGTTGTTAGTAGCTACAACATCACCAAAGAGAGAGACACTACTATAAGATATATCTATTTTATTCTCTTTTATCAGATTGATGACTCCTAAGATAGTATCATCTATCTTCTTCTGCTCTTCAACCTGCATAGCACAAATTTCATCTATTGAATCCCAAGCTCCTGCTGTATCATCCCATGTTGTATATTCAAGATTAAAGTACTCTCTCTGTTCATAAGATGGTTTGTCAAATAGTATTACAGGTCTCTTTGCATTTTGAGCCAATTTATAGTTATTAGTTGTCTCTGCTCTAGCTACATATAAATCATAATCTCCATCAGATATAGATATATCATCTCTGATTGTCCAATTTGTAGTGATACTATTCTTGCTTAACCAACTCTCTAAATCAGATTTTCCACCACTATTTGTAGCAATAGTTAAATTTTCACTATATATATCACTACTACTCTCTCTCTTCATTAACCATTTAAATAGCTCTGTTGTAGACTCTTTGAGTGATGGTTTAAAGTTTGATAGTAGCGTACCCAACATTGCATATCTAGTACCATCTAAATTTTCACCCATAAAAGAGTAGAATAGATATTTATCTCCCTTTTTAC
>Ga0256913_10001633_pt1 | contig 11510 bp, 8 predicted proteins | sample Axial_MatmetaG_FD_185970 | JGI IMG/M metagenome (GOLD analysis project Ga0256913, IMG submission 185970) | Deep-sea worm associated microbial mat communities from Axial Seamount, Juan de Fuca Ridge, Pacific Ocean - Axial_Mat | ecosystem: Environmental > Aquatic > Marine > Oceanic > Microbial...
TTAGCTTTATGAATCAAGATGAATCATAATATAATTCATAACTGATCAATTGTCAAACAGGCAGCTAGAATCACACCTTTTTCTCTTATTTAGACATCCGTTATCGTAGTAATTATCATGTCATACTATTCACTGAATATGCGAATTTAATTTTACTACGACCCCAATTACCCACCAATTACCCACGACCCCAATTACCCAATTTTACTACGACCCCAATTACCCAATTACCCAGCCAATTACCCACCACCCCAATTACCCACCGGTTGTCTGCTGGTAACAAGGAATGGAGCGCTCCAGCATGTCGTCAAAAACCTCGACACCTGCCGGTCAAACGCAGCAGGACGGCGCGGTCACCGTGATGCTGCCGCTGCCGCCGGTATGTGTAAAATCAAGGCTTGCCGGATCGATAGAGTAACTGCAGACACCGGTCCCGGCCAGGTCTACTTCCAGCTCCGGGGTATCCGGATCATTGCTGTTTATTGCCAATACGGCTGTGAGTGCCCCGGATCCCTGCGGCGAGAAAATCACCGGCAGCGTACAATGCGACCCCGGCGCCACGCTCTGCCCGGCACAAGAGTTGGTCCCGAGTGCGAAACTACCGGCATCAGTGCCGTCAATTGTCATTGTCGTAATCTCAAGATCGACATCGCCACGATTACAGATTTTCAGATTAAGAGAGCGACTGTTGCCAATATCTACTGAACCAAAATCGAGACTTACCGGGGATACGGAAATGGCCGAATGACCCGATGACCCAGACTGTCCTGACCTAACTGCGCGCACATAATAATTAGAGGACTTATCGTTGAAGCTGAAGACATAGCCACCGCTGAAAAGGACGTGCCAAGCGCCGAGCGTATAACCGGCAAAGGTAGTAGACGACCAATAGTAGGACGGATATGTTTGCGGGAAATACTTAGTATTTATATATGGGTGGGAACTCCGGCCCGAATCGACTATCACCGCAAGCTCCTTGATCGTCGGCAGGCGCCAGTTGCTGTGGCCGCAGTAGCCGAAGCCGGAGTTTTCGGCGTTTAAGGCGGCGATAAAATCCTCGGTGTCGGTACCGTCGCCCTCGGTGCCGGCATCGCCGCCGTTGGTGGCCGGGTTGGAGTCGTACCAGGTGTAGGTATTGTCGGCATCGTGTGGATCGGCGTAATTTGCAGTACCATCCCTATTCTGCTTCACCTCCCAGATCAGGCCGGTGACGTTGTCTCTGACCTGATACCAGGTCGTCGCCGAAACCGGCAGGACGCTGCCGGAAGCATCAAGTTTGGTATAAGAGTGCTGGCGCTCGCCGGGATTATAATGGGCATCCTGGCCGTAGAAGGCCTCATTCGACGCCGGACAGGGGTTTATCTCATTACCATCAGCGTCGTAACACTTCGTCTGCCCGGTATCGGGCAAGGTCTCCGCCGCCGCAACCGGCCCGGGAAAGGCACCCAGCACGAGAAAACCAGAGAAACCAGAAGAAACAGCAAACCCGCGTTTGTCAATTTGTAATCAATTTTCATTTTCATACCTCTTGTGAATTTCGAATGTCGAACGGGGGCTTGTGCCCGACAGGGTGCATTTTAAGTGATTCACAGGTTCTTTCCGACTCGACAGAGCGGGAAGGATCTGATGAAAGAACTTACACGACTTGACCGCGGTGAAACGCAGAATGTCAAGCATGACCCAGATCTCGGTTAGGCAAGGTTGATGGCTTAGACAAGGTTGACATTACAGAACAACATATTAGCATTGAAGGTAAAAATTGTATTGACTTTTTTATACTCAAGGGATAATTTATCATATGCGAAAACGATATATAACGAACTTTCTAAACGAAGACCTGATAACAAAAATGGTTTTTCTCGGCGGCCCGCGCCAGGTGGGCAAAACCACCCTGGCCCGATTCGTCGCTTCCCAGTTCAAGGAAAATGAATATTTAAACTGGGACAATCCCAAGCATAAAATCAGGATCATCGACCAGCAATGGCCACCGCAAAGCCAGTGCCTGATTTTTGACGAAATCCACAAATATGCGCACTGGAAAAACCTCATAAAAGGTATCTGGGACACCCGTTTGCACGATGAAAAGATTTTGGTTACCGGTAGTTCCCGTTTAAATATTTTCAGACAGTCAGGCGATTCTTTAATGGGTCGCTATCACTATCATACCCTGCACCCATTTTCTCTGCTGGAATATAATGATATCTTTCCTCGAATTGAAATGCCCGAGTTCTGTCACGACCTGAAATTATCTGAATCCGGCAAGGGACTCTCTGAGCTGTTTCGTTTTGGAGGTTTCCCCGAACCCCTGCTCAAGGCCTCAACCCGAACTCTGCAACGCTGGCAGAATGAGCGGTTTGAACGTATCTTTCGCGAAGACATAAGAGCTTCGGAACAGATAAAACTCCTTTCTCAAATTGAACTTTTAGGGGCTCTGCTGCCGAGTAAAGTGGCCGCGCCGCTGTCACTCTCATCCCTGGCCGAAGATATTCAGACCAGCCCCAAAACGATTATCAACTGGATAGAAATTCTGCGGCGCAACTACTACTGTTTCCGGGTTATGCCCTATCATAACCGGCTGGAAAGGGCCTTGAAAAAAGAGGCTAAATATTATCTCTGGGATTGGTCCGAAGTGATCGATGCAGGACCTCGATTTGAAAATATGATCGCGTCGCATCTTCTGAAATTTTGTGATTTCTACCATGAAAGTTTCGGCATCAAGGCAAAACTGTGGTACATAAGAGATCGAGAGAGACGTGAAGTTGACTTCCTGGTAACCTGGGGTGAAACCCCTTGGTTTATGGTGGAGTGTAAATTAAAAAATGGTGCCCAGAAAAACCTGAACTACTTTGCCGACCGACTTAATGTCAAACATAAATTTCTCGTCGTAATGAGTGAAACCGAGCACTATCTTGATCGCAAAACCGAGGTCCAGATTATCCCCGCAAACCGCTTCCTGATGGCCCTGGTTTGAATTGGGAAGTGATTTTGGGAGAAGCGGACTTAAAGGGAATCGACTTGTTTCTAGAGGCTATCATTGCTCTCGGTTTGCCAGAATCTGAAAGAGAATTATGTTTATAAGCAAGTGGTTAAAGGCGATGTCAGCAGTCTAAACCATGGCTAACGACATTTTCGAGAGAATTATAAACAGATTGCACACTGGAGCCAGATGTCCAAATGAGTACATTTTGACAGGAATGCACTTCCTCACTGTGCTCGGGCACAAGTTTGGCACTGCAGGGAAATACCTTAGATCAGCAAGCCTATGCATCAATAAACTACAAGCTTCATTTCCTTGACCTGAATACCAGTTTCGTCTATAAGGTCGCGCTATGTTACTAATTGAATCTATTGACAACCCCCCTTCAGCGGTGGCCCTGTTTCGGCAACTGGCGCAAAAACCGGCCCCGGCCTGGCTTGATGCAAATGTCGATGCTGAAAAACTGGGACGTTTCTCATTCATGGCCGCCGACCCATTTCTGAAAATAACTGTAAACGGCATGAACATTACCGAGGAAAACTGCTTGAACGGAGAAAAAAAAGAGCTGCAAAGTCTGTTTTTCACCTATCTCGACCAGCTGCAAAAAAAGTTTTTTCGCGCAAAAGAGAGTGATTTTCTCCCTTTTGCGGGCGGTCTGATCGGTTATCTCGGTTATGAACTCGGACACCAGATTGAAGATTTCACCCAAACTACAGTAAATGATCTAAACATGCCGGATGCTTTTTTCGGTGCTTATGATGCGCTGATCGCCTTTGACCATAAAACTGATAAAACCTGGATTCTGGCCAGCGGCCTGCCGGAAAAGGCAGGTTCAGAAACTGCCCGGAGCCGGGCCCAACAGCGTTTGCAGGAATTACGTGCAGTGGTCGCCGCCGCCCGGGAGACCCCGAACCGAAGGAGTATGCCGACAGGTTTAATCCGGCAGCCAGAATACAAGACCGAAAATTCCGCCGACGACTCTCTACAGTCTAATTTCAGTTATGCCGAATACAAGACAGCCATCGACCGGATCCTGGAATATATTGCCGCCGGGGATATCTATCAGGTCAACCTTTCGCAGCGTTTCGCTACCCCTTTCACCCGTGACAGCCGGGAATTCTATCTCCACTTCCGCAACCTGAGCCCGGCCCCGTTCGGAGCCTATATCGAAACCGGAAAACACGCAATCATGAGTAATTCTCCGGAACGCTATCTCCTCATCCAAAACGACTACATCGAGACCCGGCCGATTAAAGGAACCCGGCCCCGGGGTAAAACTGAGACGGAAGATAAAAATCTTGGCCGCGAGCTTCTGGTCAGCCCCAAGGACCGGGCCGAACACATTATGATTGTTGATCTCGAAAGAAATGATTTAGGCCGGGTAGCGGCTTACGGCTCGGTGCATGTACCGGAGATGCAGATTCTGGAAAGTTACGCCAATGTTCACCATATGGTCTCCACCGTCGCCGGCAAAATCCGGCCGGGAATGAGCAGCAGCGACTGTCTGCGCAACTCCTTTCCCGGAGGCTCAATCACCGGCGCCCCGAAGCTCCGCTCAATGGAGATTATCGATGAGCTTGAGCCCTCATGCCGCGGCGTCTATACCGGCTCCATTGGTTATTTCGATTTTTCCGGCAATCTCGATTTCAATATCGCCATCCGAACCGCTATCGCCTGCGATAACTACCTCTACTTCCAGGTAGGCGGTGGCATCGTTGCCGACTCTGACCCCGATGATGAATATCAGGAAACCCACACCAAAGCTGCCGCTTTCCGTAAAGCCCTGAACACGGCATAACATTAGGGTGTCATAAAAAATTAGACTTTTTGTTCGGGTGCAAGGCAGACGAAATTTTTAACCGCTGGAATACATCGAATGTTTTGAGGATTAAAATTTAAGTCTAACGCAGCAACCGGAAACTTGTACCCTTTCCTTTAGGGTGAAAAGGCAATTTATCGAGGTATCCATTGTTTTCTAAAGGATTTTGACTGTATTAAATAATCCTTCCCGCATATTTATCGACCACGAAGCAAAGTGCCGGTTGGTACGTTGGCAGCACTGGCCAGTTCCATGGCAAATTCAAAAATTAAATTAACTGCCTGACGATGCATATCCCGTACAGACTGACGATGCGCCTCCGAGGGCACAAGATGGGACATCAGGCGTGTTCGAAGAGTCTGATTGTATTGGCGGTTATATCCTCGAATGATCTGCCACTGTCGGGCCCCAGTTCGCCGATTCCCCCACAATCTCATCTGCGCATCTATTTCCGGCAAACACCGGATCACATCAATATACCACACATCAATCTCTTCAAACCGGCTGTGGCCCGTCCGGTGCCGAGTCATCACCCAACCAGTAGAAAGGACACTTGACCCCATTTTCATAAAAGGAAGTAGCTCATAGCTATCCGTATAGGTGGTTGATCGATCACTGCTCGTGTAGGGCTCATCCCAGTGTGCACGACGAGTGTTGCTCCGCCCTTGAAATCCTTGCGGACCGATATTACGTGCCCAACTGCAAAGCTCATTTCTACCTGTATTTTCGGTCTGCGACCGCGGATAAAAACCGAAAGCCATATAGTAGATCCGCATAGTTTTGCCCTCCTAAATATTGATGAAACCACAAAATAAACTTGTGTACCATCATCGATCCAAAAGAAACTTGCTTATAAAAATGATAAGAAAGTAGGGTATAAGATGAAGACAATTAGATAAGGCGATTAAGAAATTGTTTTTCAGAAGATGGCTGAAAGACAGCCATCTCATCCCTAAACACACCCATTTTATATTATTAACGACCCATTTTCGAGTTGTCAATAATATTTTTATTTTCTCTGCAAATGGAAAACCTTTACTCTCTATTTCCGACATTCACGCAAACATAATCCTTAATAGTCATCTTTCTTCCATACTCCACCAGTACCGCAATAAGCCGGAATTCCGGCCCCCGGCAACAATTTTTTATTTTTCAGCCATTTTTTCAGCTGTATCCAGTCAGGAAATTGCTTATTTCATGTAAATGAGTTATGGTGTAACTTTGAATCAACGACCACCTAATTCAACATTCAAACACCAGGCGGCCCGCAAGATCGGCAAGCAGTCGCGCCCGACGGAACTGCTGGTTTTCGGCAACCCCAAGATCGAAACACCATTAATGCCATGTGAACAAAATGTTGCTCTTGATCTTCCGCAAGAAGCCCTGAGCTCGCAAGATACTGAGGGCCAGATCTGGCTGACTTATAACGATCCGGAGTACATCACCCGACGGCATGGGATTATGGATTGTCAGAAAATCAGGTAAAAATTCGCCAATGCATTGCCTAAATTTGCGACGACGGCGGACCAAACCTTAATTGGTATTATAAAGGAAAACAGGATTTTTGATATGTCAGGACAAGGTTCAGGTGGAAATGTATTGGCAGCCTTATGCAGCTTCTTTATCCCGGGATTAGGCCAGCTGCTGCAGGGACGGTTATTTATGAGCATTATTCAATTTGTTCTCGCCGCAACGTTATGGGTCTTTTTTTTGGGCTGGCTTATTCACTTATGGTCAATAATTGACGCAGCCCGGTTCGACCCCAAAAAATAAACTCCCTGTTGATCATGATTTTCCGGAAAAATGATTAAATAATCTAGGAATCAGCTTGAAACTTCTGCACACATCCGACTGGCATCTAGGACGTTCGCTCTATGGCCGTAAACGTTATGACGAGTTTACAGCTTTTCTCGACTGGCTCTATCATACTATCGCAACTGAAAAAGTTGATGTCCTGCTGGTTGCCGGAGACATTTTTGACACCGGCACCCCCGGCAACCGGGCGCAGGAGCTCTACTATCGCTTTCTCTGCCGGATCGCCGGTTCCGACTGCCGCCATATTGTAATTACCGCCGGCAACCACGACTCACCCTCTTTTCTCAATGCCCCGAAAGAACTTTTGCGGGTTCTGGATGTCCATGTTATCGGCACAGTGACGGAAAATCCCGAGGATGAGGTTCTGGTTCTGGAAAAAGACGGCACCGGCGAAGCGGTTATTGTCTGCGCGGTACCCTACCTGCGGGATAAAGATATCCGCACTGTCGCCGCCGGCGAATCCGCCGATGATAAGAGTCGGAAATTACGGGAAGGCGTACTTGAACATTATGCCCAAGCAGTCACGATTGCCGAGACAAAACGGGCTGAACTTCTGAAAGCCCGGCCCGGCCCGGCGGCATCTGCAATTCCTGCAGAAAACCGGATTCCGATAATTGCCATGGGCCATCTCTTCACCGCCGGTGCCAAAACCGTTGACGGCGACGGTGTGCGCGAACTTTATGTCGGCTCTCTGGCCCATATCGATAAAGACGGCTTTCCGCCGGCGATTGATTATCTCGCCCTCGGCCATCTCCATGTCCCGCAAATTGTCGGCGGGGCCGAACATATGCGTTATTCCGGTTCTCCGATAGCAATGGGTTTCGGTGAAGCGAAGCAGGAGAAAAGCGTTGTTATTGTTAAATTCAAGCAGCAAACAATCCAATCCGACCCCAAAACCGGTCTGAGTTCAGCCACTACGGCCCCGGAAACAACAATCACCCGGCTCCCGGTCCCGACATTTCAGCTTTTGGTCAGTATCTCCGGTACTCTTGCAGATATTATCGCCAAAATTAACCTGCTGCAACTTGAGCCGAGCTCGGCCTGGCTTGAGATTGAATATACCGGCACCGAGCTTGTCGGCAATCTCCGCGAACAGATTGAAGAAGCGTTGAAGGACTCGACAATGGAAGTCCTGAGAATAAAAAACCGCCAGATTTTCAACCGGGTTTTGCACCGTATTCATGACACCGAAACCCTGGATGATCTAAATGAACACGAAGTTTTCCGGCGCTGTCTCGATGCCTGCAAAATCGCCGACAGCGACCGTCCGGAAATGCTCGAATCATATAATGAGATAATCAACGCCCTGAACGAAAATGAAAATCCTTAAACTCCGTTTCAAGAACCTGAACTCACTCTACGGTGAATGGTGCATCGATTTCACCGCGCCGGAGTATGTCGCCAGCGGCATTTTTGCCATCACCGGGCCGACCGGCTCCGGCAAATCGACGATTCTGGATGCCATCTGCCTGGCGCTCTACGGCGCTACCCCCCGGCTCGGGAAAATCACTAAAAACAGCAATGAAATCATGTCACGACAAACCGGTGAGTGTTTTGCCGAAGTCACCTTTGCCGCCGCGGCCGGGCAGTTCGTCTGCCACTGGCAGCAGCACCGGGCCCGCAAAAAAGCAACCGGCAATCTGATTGAAACCCGACACGAAATTGCCGATGCCGCCAGCGGCACCATCCTCGAAGCAAAAAAACGCAATGTCGCAGCGGTTGTTGAGCAGAAAACCGGGATGAACTTTGAACGCTTCACCCGTTCAATCCTGCTGGCCCAGGGCAGTTTTGACACCTTCTTAAAAGCCGATTCCGATCACCGCGCCCCGATTTTAGAGCAGATTACCGGCAGTGAAATCTATACTGAAATTTCAAAACGAGTCCATGAACGGCAGCGGGATGAGCGGGAGAAACTCAACCTGCTGCAGGCGGAAACTTCCGGTATCTCCATTTTAAGTGACGAGCAGGAAGCCGTAATCACCGCTGAACTCGAAGAGAAGCAGAAATCTGAAAACAGATTGGCGGCTGAATATCAGAAAATCGAAACCGCCGCCATCTGGCTTAACGGCATCGAAAAACTGCAGCGGGAAATTGTCATATTGACCCGGGAAAACGAAACCCAGGCACAAATCAATGAAACATTCGCACCGGAGCGAAAGAGACTTGCCCGAGCCCAGAAAGCGGCTGAAATTGAGGGGGAATTTGCCACTTTAAACACGCTGCGTCAGCAACAGCAGGCAGAACAGAATCAACTTGAAATTGTCACCAATGAACTTCCTGAAAAAGAGAAGGCCATCGATCTCCAGAAAGAAATTCTGCAAAACGCGACAGCTGCCGCCGGCGCGGCTAAAACCGAACAGAAAACCACCGGACTGATAATTCAGAAAGTCCGCCTGCTGGACCAGCAGTTAACTGACCGAAAGACAGCAATTGCTACTCATGAAAAAGAGTATCGAAAACTTACCGCCCGGATCAGCGAACAGCAGCAAATCCTGAAACGGTCTCAGGAAAACCTTGAAACTGTCCGACAGGAGATCGAACAGGTACAAAAATATCAATCGGCCCACAACCGGGACGAAACTCTCGTCACGCAACTCACCGGAATAAGCGAGCAGATAAATAACCTGCGGGAAATCTCAAACAATATCGCAGAAAAAGAAAAAACGCTGCAGCAGGCTGAAACACAGCTGCAGAATGCAACTGATATTTCAATCTCACAAATAGCCAAATTAGCCCGACAACAGGAAAAGTATCTCTCATCTTTGCAACTCCTGGATCAAAAAGAAGCTAAACTTAAGCATTTGCTGAAAGACCGGCTGCTGCGGGAGTATCGCAGCGAAAAAGAGAATCTGCTGAAAGAGATGCTCCTTTTGCACAAGATCTCTGAGCTTGAAACCGAAAGAAGGCTGCTTGCAGACGGCAAGCCCTGTCCACTCTGCGGCGCTACGACCCACCCTTATGCCGAAGCCAATATCCCGAAAATCAGTTCGACTGAAAATAAGATTAATACCCTAAAGCAGATAATCGATAAGGCTGAACAGCTTGAAAATTCCATCAGCCAACTTAAAAACAGGGAAAAGGAGACTTTGGCAAAGGTCAAAGACATTGAAAAGCTGGTTGCTGAATCCTTGAATGAAAATAAAAACCTGGAAAAGAGCCGAGATCTGGTCATCGCTGAACTTAATCAGCTTAAACAACAGATTGAACAATCGCAGGCAGCCCTGTTATCCCGCCTCGAACCGCTGGCAATTAATGAGATACCGGCAGATAACCCGGAACAGATCCTTACCTCTCTCCAGAAACGTTATGACAAATGGCGGGAGATGCAGAACAAAAAAGAATTGCTGGCCAAACAAAACAGTGATCTTAATAATGAAACTGAAAAAGTTGAAATGATAATTGCAACTTACAATCATACTGCCGATGATAAAAAAACAGAACTCGCTGAATACCATAAAGAGTATAACGATCTGAGTTCTGCGCGGCGCCGGTTGTTCAGCGACAAAAACCCTGAGATTGAGGAGGCCCGTTTAGAGAAGACGGTTATTGAGACTGAGCGCAGCGAGAAAGCGGCCCGGGGAAAATGGGATCAGGCCCGGCAGGCATTAAACACTGCCAAAGTGCAGATCATATCTCTGGAAAAACGTATCCGGGAAAGAGATTCAGAAATCCGGACTGCAACCACAAGTTTCACCACCGCACTGCAGAAGACCGGCTTTGCCGATGAAACGGCTTTTCTTGCCGGCCGGCTGCCGGCGGCAGAGCGCAGCCGGTTGAACCTTAAGGCACAGGAACTTGACAACTCAACGACCGAGCTTAAAACCCGGAAAAAGGAGTGCGAAAACCGCCTGCAGGAAGAGCTGGCAAAAAAAGTTACTGCAGTTAAGCTCTCTGATCTGCTGCCGGAACAGGAAAAACTCGGTGCAACCTTAAAAGAGATTCGTGATGAAATCGGCGGCTATAAACAGAGATTAGCCGACAACCGCCAGGCCCGTGCCAAAATCAAAGAAAAACAGGCTTTAATTGAAGCGCAAAAAAGTGAATGCCGTAAATGGGAAAAGCTGCACAGCCTGATCGGCTCGGCCGACGGCAAAAAATTCCGCAATTTTGCCCAGGGGTTGACATTTGAACTGATGGTCGCCCACGCCAACCAGCAGCTGGAAAAGATGACTGATCGTTATCTCCTGCTGCGCGACGACAAAGAACCGCTTGAACTCAATGTTATCGATAACTATCAGGCCGGTGAGATCCGCTCGACCAAAAACCTCTCCGGCGGTGAAAGTTTTATTGTCAGTCTGGCGCTGGCTTTAGGCCTTGCCAAAATGGCGAGCCGCAGAGTCCGGGTTGATTCCCTCTTTCTGGATGAGGGTTTCGGCACCCTCGATGAAGAAGCTCTGGAAACTGCCCTGGAAACTCTGGCAAATTTACAGCAGCACGGCAAACTCATCGGCATCATCTCCCACGTCCCGGCCCTGAAAGAGCGCATCAGCGCCCGAATAAATATCCTCCCCGGCCCCGGCGGCAAAAGCCTGATCAACGGCCCGGGCTGCCAAAACGTCATCCGGTAATAATCCAGCCCGACTGAATCTCCCAAAGTAGCTCTCACCCATATCATTCCGTCAGTAAATTCATACTTTAGCATGACTCTTTTCAATCTATTTTAATAAGATTCATACTTTCTACCGATTGTATTATGAAATTTTTACTACTATAATGGAGTGTATAAAGAAAAAGTTGGAAATCAACCAGATAGATCTTATGCTCGACTTAAGGCAATCATTCGGTAATTAAGGGAGAAAAAACATGAAAAACTTTATAAAAATTGGGATTTGCCTGCTACTGGCAGTTCTGTTTTTGTCATTTCAGGCAATCGAAGCGAAAGCTTATAATGACCACAGC
>Ga0256913_10001634_pt1 | contig 11509 bp, 7 predicted proteins | sample Axial_MatmetaG_FD_185970 | JGI IMG/M metagenome (GOLD analysis project Ga0256913, IMG submission 185970) | Deep-sea worm associated microbial mat communities from Axial Seamount, Juan de Fuca Ridge, Pacific Ocean - Axial_Mat | ecosystem: Environmental > Aquatic > Marine > Oceanic > Microbial...
TATATATATATATAGAGAGAGAGAGAGAGAGAGATTAAAAGTGTTATTAAAAAATTGGAAAATCCGATTTAACAACATTTAAGTCATGGTCCCCCGACTCCATTTTGAACAGTAACACTGTCTTTAAAGTCCAAGAAAAAACTATGGGGTCACTTTTACTATTTATTACTTGTGACTCAATAGAACAAAATTATGCATCGATAGTGAATAAAATATGCCTTGATTAATTAATATTTATTTCGTTTGCAAGCGTAACGGAGAACCCTTGCGTAAAACGGTCCAATTCGCGGAGAACCGGATGTGACGTTGCTAAGAGTAAACAAAACGATAAATAATGGCTACAGGGACTTCTTTTTCTAGCAGCGACGAGTCTGATTATAGCGATTATTCTGTAAATTATGGCTATGACTGTGATGCTGAGAATACACTCAAGGTTCCAGGGATTCTCGCATATCAATATAAACCCACCGCACACGAAAATAACAGTCAACATGCAACACGATCAGGTCACGCTATATCAACAGTTCAACTACGATATTTGCTCAACCAACTATAATTTATCTTACAGTTAGGTTCCAACTTCATCATTCTCACTTTTAATAAACTCATAAATGAAAAGTACGTCAATTTTCCTTTTTGACAACTCCTGTCACTTGTGGAATAATATTTTTTTACGAATTACGTGTCAATACAACACTGAGTCACTGACAACAGCCGACGTTTTTTGGCCGTCTAGTTAGCAGTTGATTAGCGTATTGAATGGATCACGTGAAGTACTTGACTACCTCTGTAAATGGACCATTTTTTTTAGTCTTAAATAATTACTATGCTTTAACATTGTATTTTTCTTCTATAACTCGACCACCGTGTTTTAAACATGTACTATTTTTTTTCCGAATAGACCCATTGCATGATGACGTCAAAAACCAAAATAAACCAGGTGCACTTTGCATTGTGGGATTTATAGGGGGTCCGCTGAGGGATAGTATCATGATAATCCCGCCATTTTAACCGTAAACGTCAATGTTCATGCTTCAGGCTTATTGTATTATACATGTAAGTGAAAATAATCTAGCATACTATTGTCAAAACAAAACAGCTCAGATGTTTTTGGCACATGATAAAATTTCCATAAAGTTATTACTGTATATCCACAGCAAAACGTGGTTATATATCAGGTGACAAATAACCCAGACAGGAACTTCTTTCACACCATGGTAACGGTGACTCATCTATCAACAATAAGGTTTCTGCGGAGGACTATCAGGGCTGATCATTTAAAAGGCACAATTGAAAAGAGGGACTGATTGTTCGGTTTTGTGTCTATTTCACAAATGAATACTACAAAGATGCGGTTAATATTTTTGTTGAACGTTTTGTTTTTGGAGTTGTCTAGCCAAGGTTCAACACCAAACAGAACCGTAGAAATTCTGAAGCGGTTTAGGATGGCTAGTTCTGCTGTAGAAGATGCAAGAAGCATACAGAACCTATTGTTTCAGAGGAGAGGATTGGGCAGTGAGAGTATTCTATTATCATCGCGCTTTCTGTCTTTGAGTCCAGCAGTCAGTTTTTTATCTATTTTGGGGGACTTTATCATTTCATACATAGAAGATAAAGACATGGAAATAGTGAAGCAATCCCTGGATATAATTTCCAATCAACTGACTGATCTACAAGAAGAACTGGATGAGCACACCAAGAAAATAATATCAGCTATTAATTTTTCCACGTTGCAGACGGAATACATAGATTGGGCATTTACTATAAAGAATGGAGCAGGTAGGCTCTCGTCGACCATGAACAAAACCCGAAAAGAAACAGACCCAGCAAAAAAACTAAAGTTGATAAACGACTACATCCGAACGTTTGAACAGGATCAAATTGAAAATGCTGTGAACAATATAATTCGGATCATTGGTGGTGAAGAAACTCCAACTACGCCTAACCTTCTTTCGCTTTTCTGCAAAAAGAAGAAGTGTGGATTCTCCAATCTGGATGATTTCATTATCTTAGTGATGAACGACGTTTCGAGTGGAATCAAACAAATCCTGATCTACAACTATTTCAAGTATGGAATTGAAGAATTAAAAGCCTCGTTTATTCAGATAATGAAACAATCAGATACCATCAGAATTAAATACGAAGAGATGATTTCGCAAGTTCTGGATAACATGAAGACCGGAATTGAGAGCATTGTCAAGTCAACTATGGATGATCACCAGGGAAGTAGCGATAACTCGGCACTTTCAAAATCTATCAATCAGAAGTTAATATTTCGTTATGATTGGTATTTATGGGCAGTGAGCGTAACTGGGGAGAAGCCTATTTATAATGAAGGACAGTACGAATCCCGGGGAAACAATTTTATTTACCTATATAAATGTGGACCGAACAAGGATAAGAATGTGATAGTACAATGGCAGTATAAGAACACAACGGTTCCGAAAAGTTGCAAGGAATTCATGAGTGATGGTGGTACTATTGTATTTATAGAAGGATCCGAAGGCGGGATTCCGCACAAAGTAGTAGCTGACAGTGGTATTATGACTACCAGTAAGTGTTGGAAAGAGAGACAAGAAGTACAATACCAGTATCTAAAAATACACGAACCGTACAACATGCCACAATGGATAGCCTCAGCAGCATATGATGATGATAGCAGAGAGACACGAGCCTGCATCAACCACGGTCGGTGTAAAGTGATACCGGGGAGCAGCAAGAGGATGTGTATATGTGACAATGGCTATTACGGGGAGAGCTGCGAGATGCAAAAGGATTACGAAAACGACCCACTATTAACAGCCCCCATAGATCTAATTGGTTATCTGAATGTATCTAGCGTATTAGGAATCCAGAAACAACACCTACTTCGCGGAGAAGAGAGTGTCACCAGTATGGCCAAGAGGTGTGTAAAAGTTTGGCTAAACCTAGATCGTTGTTCTCGTTATTATAAATGTGCTATTCTAGTATTCATATACACAGAACAAAATATCCAGTTTTAAAGAATGATCAACGCAGGCCTGCCACTTACCCAAAGACAAAAAGTAGGGATAAATTAGGGATATCTTCGATGAAAAAGTAGGGATAAAAATAGGGAAAATAGGGATAGTTCACAGAAAAAGTAGGGATTTTGAAGGCTGTTAAATACGATGTTTACAGCACTATGTTTGTTTGGTGGGGGTTCAGGACACGCACAAGAGTCTCTACAGTCTTCAGAGTGGTCTGAAAATTTTAATAAATTAAGTGCTTGTTAATATTCATTTGTAACCCTGTTTTGTTTGATTAGCTGATATATAATTGATAATGTATGTACTCACTATTTAATGACCTTACCATCATTGATCTAAATTGAGTGATGTTCAGTTATTTTTCTTCAATTGGAACAGTTGGCTCATAGGGTGCCTGTCATCTCCTGTAATATATTCATAGAAAAACATATTTACAATACAATCAAACATAATACTTGTAATACTAAAACTGATAATACTTAATATAAATAATAGCACAAAAATAAATCGTGTATAATGGTGACATGACTTGAACAAAACAGAGATTCACTCAATTACAAAACACAACAACTACATCAACTCTAATAAACAATTCTCTGAAGCTTCTAATCTATGACTTCTTAATTTTATTCAGCTTCTTCTCATATTTGTTGATTAACTTCCTCTTCTTATCATTGACATAAATCCGCTTTTCTTGTATACAGCGTAGTATTTGTCTGGGCAGAATCTATTTTTGATTTAGCAGCATCAAGCATTGATTGAGCTACTGATGCCTCCGTAAAATTCTTATCAATGATAGCTTTTGCGAGATGACTGTTACCCTCTGCAAATAGGTTTTCACCTATTTTCTAAAGTTCTGCCAATTCTTTCTCCTTCTCTGCGACTTCTGTTTCGTTTAATGACACGCTCTTCTTGTCTTGATTCAGCTTCTCCGGAGCTTCAGCAGCATCTTGCCTCTCTTTCTCTACTCTTGCCTTATCTCTTTCCCCCTCCAATCGTGGTCTCTGTTCTTCATATTTCCTCTTCTTGTATTTGGCAGATGCGCTCCGACAATAATCCTGCATCTGTTGAGTCACTGGAATGTTATGTAGATTAGCTTTCATGTGCTTTACATTGTCCTTAGTCAATCGTATGCCAATCAATACTTCTGAAGAAAGAGATGACCGCTCACTTGTCAACACATTCTTGTTACGAGAGAGGGATCTACATCTGCATTCCCATGTGATAAGGTCAGGAGACAAGGGATGAATTTTTGAAGTTTCACAAACTTTGGCTATCCTGAAGTGTTCCTTAGCTGGAAGACATTTCTCCAGTAGTGGTCCACTCTGTAGTAGGTAGTCTTGTCTGTAGCCTGCTCCTTCAAGTACCAGTTCTCAGGTATATCTTCGTGTGTATATACTACCCACTCTTCCAATGCGGAATCCACTTCTAGGTCGGTTAGAACATGAGGAACAGCTGCAATGAGTTTCTTCAGTCGTCTTGTTGTTCCATGTTGGTGTTGCATCAATGGATGTAAAATCTCTAGATGCTTCAGGATATCATCATCAATGGGCAAGTGGCTGATCAGATACCTGGATATGGTGACATAACATTCTCTCATCGTCTTGATCTCTAGCTCTGGTGGCATCTTTTCTGAAGCAGCAGCACCACGTTTTACCTCAGAATTGGGAAGCTGGTTATCCCGCTTCTTATAACCAACCTCTTTAATCTTTTTGTTGAGCATATATTCCTTTAGATATCTACCAAACACCCTCCTAACCAGAGAACAACATTCATCATGGAGAATATGAACAACGGGGCCCTCATTCTGGAATAACTGTAGGAAAGGTTAAAAAATATTGGCCAGTGATGCTACAAATTTAAGCTCGGTGATTGTGTTCTTGTCTTTCAAGCATGCACATATTCTGTGGTAATTATCATTCTTCTGATGCTTCTTTGACAGTAAGTGTTTCAAGAAGTCGTCACAGACTGCAGCGTAATGATGTATGACTCTTTCTGTGGCAGGACCAAGAGTTAGCCACCGAGACTGAACATGTCGAATGAAATACTTTTCCTCCAGTTCCATCTCTTGAAGGACTTCTAGGAAATCCTCCCACTTACTGCTTGAACCAATAAAACGAGTCTAGGCAGAGTTGGTCTACTTCACTTCCATATTTTTAAGCCCACAATGAAAGGCATTATGAGCAACATGAAGGCTGCAGGGGATAAAAGGAAGGAGGCCATGAAGATCCTCTGCCTTCAAATGCTCACCAATGATCTTCCACACAGCCTTGTTGACATCTGATCCATCAGACGACAGACGACAGTTTTCCAAGATCGAGCTTATAGTCTGGCTTGTTCAGGGTATCAAGTAATGCACGAGCAACATCAACAGCTTTGACATGATTGAAAAATGAAGCTGACAGGAGATGCACTACAATCTCTTTTCTGGAGTGTGACCAGTATCGTACAATTACATCCATTTGCTTCTTCACGTGTTGTGTTGTGTTCTCATCATACCGGATTGTGAAATAAGTTCCACTTTCATTAATGTCCTCGACTAACCTCTTTCTGAAATATGGACCTAACCCATCAGATATAAGGTATGTAGCCGTTGTTCTGCTTAGGGAAAAACCTGGGGATATTTGACCAGCAAACATTGTTCTAAAGACATCACTGATACCACCACTGGAAGCAAATGACCGATCTCCTACACACATTTTTATCGTCCACAAAATCTCAGCTTTACAAATCTTCTCTGTGAGGCTTTCATCTTGGAATGCCACAAGTGTATTAGTAGTTTTAGAGGTACTTTCTGTCCTTTATTACTCTTTTGTAGAACAATATGTTTAGCTTCCTTTGCGTGCGCGATAATTTGGACGTTGCCAGAATTACTGCAGGTGAATCTTTTGTTGCACACCAAACACAGTGCTTTGTAAGGATCTGTCAGATCTGGTTCACACCATGTAGCTAAGAGGTTTCCCCGAGAGTCTTTCTCTGACAACCATCTTTCTTGGAACTTGGTATTTCCATGAGGCATAGCTATATCTAAATAGTTTAGTTCATATAAATGTTTACATAACCTATTTGGTAACTAGTAGATTACATATATGTGGATACACTGGTACACAGGAGCTGAAATAAAAACAATTTAAACTTGTGTGAACATGCAAACAAAGATATCCGAGCATAGTGTACCATATCCTCAATTTGTCCAAGAAAAAGGTTCACTTATACACTGAGGTATCTAGTTTACATATGCTACACATTTTCATGCTGAATGAAAAGGAGCAAAATCCCTCAGTTGTATCATCTTTGGGAATTGCAATGATTGATAATGAAATGAAGAGAAATACCCATCCAAAATTGACTCCATGATGTGTTGTGGTCAATGAGTAGCAAGGAGTCATTTTTGGGTAGAATCTAGGGAACACTCTCCAGCCAACTCAACCAATCTGGAAAAATTGAAAAAACTAGTTAAAATATAGGGATAATACCCCAAAAAAAGTAGGGAAAATAGGGAGGAGGTGAAAAGGTAGGGAAAAGAAGGGAAAATAGGGATCAGTGGCAGGCCTGTCAATGGCAAATGTGTGAAGTTCGATGATGAGTTACTAAGCTGGAATTGTTTGGGTGGATGAACTCGGGATAAAATGAAAATAAGCAACACAAGTAGATCATTCCCCACCCATCAATCATAATAAATATTTTAATCCATTCGCAGCGTAAGTAAAATCCTATAATGAATAGGAGTAGAAAACATGATACTCACCGGAGCTCTCCCCTTCTTCCGGATCAACTAACTCCTATTAATAGTTTCACAGAACAACAACACGACCCGACTGACTGATAGCACGGTTGGTCATAGACCTGACGTATCTGGGTTAGAACTCTACCAGGGCTATGTCTAAAGCATATTTCATCTCTTAATTCACCACATTAGCTTAAAGCTCATTCGTCCCTGGCATTGTCCCCATCAGAATAACTCACATTAGCGATCAATAGTCCTGTTTTTTTCAGGCCATTTTTAAGAACACCAAGTAACAAAATCAAATGCATGAAACAACCAGCCTGCGTGTAGAGGTTTGAGTCTAGTGAACTTAAGGCTGAGTTGAGTGTGCAATTTTGTGATTAGATATCAAGGAGTCACTGACTTGATCACTATACCCGGCATTGATTTTGCGTGCGAGTGGCCTAGAAAAGAAAGCAAAAATCAACATAGCCAGTTTTTGCTGTCACCAATATGTTCAAAATGATGAAATCGCCAAATTTCGCTGTCGCCAAATTAAGCTGATCTACAGTATGCAGATTAGCCTTTAAAACGAAGACAAATGTGTTATGCCTAAACACTAGAGCAATGTCTAAAACCTGTCAGCGGGAAATTCAGCGGGTTTTTTTCTATTTCAATTACTGTCAAGGAGTGAAGGAGCCAACTGTACAGAAATTTAAATAATACATAAATTTTTGTATGGGTAGAAACGTCGCAATAAGTTTTGTATTTCGTGGATCAGTTTGAGCTGGCAGCCATGTGGATATTTAATTATGCGATAGTATATACACGCATGTTCAGTGAATGCAGAGGGAGAGTGATGACGTCACAAACAACTTATGAATGACAGCATTTCACTGAGCAAAGATACATCGGAGTTTATTAAGAGACAAAGGACAGTACCGAATATTCGTGATGATTCTATATAAGGTTATTGACTGCTACCAGGAGATAAACAATATGTTGAAACTATGGGATAAATCTGAAAAGGATATTGACAAACAAAGAATTACTTTTATGTGTATTGGTAAATTGCAAACAGGCTGACGTAATTAACTCGGTGATATATATATATATATATATATAGAGAGAGAGAGAGAGAGAAAACAAAATATTCATTGCAAGCCCTAATATGTAATATTTAACTACTGTTTTTCAGATGCAGTGAAGCCATTTGTGCCAACAAAAAATGCGATGGTAGATATGATTGCGCCGATCAAGGTGATGAGATAAACTGCCGTTATTTTAGATCTGGAGACATTATATCATTGGAAAGCATCTGTGGCGGCTACGTGAATTGCTACTGCACGCACAATCGTTGTGGATGGGGATATACAGCTCATACAAGACAGACTTGGTGTCAAGGAAAAGGTTACAATCGACACAGTCTGTTCATCATCGATAATGGCAGGTCTGGTTCGACCATTCTACACGGCGACTGGGTATCGTTTAAGTATGTCCCACAACAAAATCACTCTGTATGGCTCAGTTGTCCCAGCGGTGGCGGCAAGTGTGTCACTGAGAAAAGGTCGTTCTCTGCAGCACAGCATAATATAGTGTATGAGCACGTATTTGGAATATTTTCACCAGACCGTCGTGGCCAATGTCCATCGGTTGCTATACATTGTCACGGCGAACCAATACAGTGGAAAGACATCGTTTATATCCAGAAAGGTTCGACATGGTTGTCAGGGAAGACTGGTGATGAAGTCCATACCACAACCTGTCCGGGATGGTACCTAAACAGTGCAGATCAAAACTGTCCATGTGAAAAGTTCATCATTGAGAAAAGAGATCCACCAGTTACCTGGATCAACTCGGCACATCGGCATAGCAACAATCCGTTCGACTTTATCATTACTGTTGCTTGGCTGTTGGTAATGAGTCTAACTGAACCTTAATTCATCATACACAGAATGTTAGAATTCTCTGTACTGTTAAGCTATAAAGACATGTCTGCATGGTTGAAAAATGAATGTGTGTGTTGGAATGCAAATGTTTTAATGTGTTATAATCTGCCATATGGTAATTTGTGTTATTTGATAAGAAATTTGTTAGTGTTCTGTAGTGTGTGATAATATATTATAGCGCCTTTATAATTTTTGTGTATATCATAGTATGTTGTATTGTGTCTAATATGTCATAAATGTCTATATTAATCTTAAAATGAAAGCTCTATCATTTACTTTGAATAATACAAAATTATAATATGTTGAGGAAGCAAAATATGTTGGTGTTTTCATTCACAAAGAAGGGCCACCTCTGTGGTCTAACTGGTAGCACACTGGATCACAGATTATTACCATCATTGACTTCGCTTCATTGCCTTTGTAGGTCACTTGCCCCAATTATCCTCCCATGTGCACAAAAGTGGCTGTAAAACATCAATCATCATCATTCACAAAGATGGTACTGACCATGATGTAAAAGACAAATGAGGAAATTTTATGCACATTTATTGTTCATATGATGATAAAAACGTTTTTCTCCAATGTGCATCGTTGTTCATTCTGGTTTAAATGTAGCAAGAAAAAAACTTGGGGGTTTGGTGTATAATAATAGCTTGAGAAGACGATTCAATTTGCCAACTTGGAATAGTGCTAGTGAAATGTTTGTGAATTTAAAAACATAGCACCACTTGGAGAATTACTGTCTAAATCAATATATTGTTTATCAACCGAATTACTGCTTGTAATAGAAATTCTATTATCTCTAAAATTATAAACTCATCCGTTCCTCTTATATCAACTATTTGGAAAATGGTGGCATACTGTTTTATACAGAAACCAAATAATTATATTTTGGCAATATTGTTTTATTCTGTTTTTATATCACTCGGTATGTAATACTGATTATGGACGACATGTGTGAAATAAAGTTTTATGTTTTATACTCTGGTTTTTGATATTATCATCATATCATTGGCCATCAAGCCAGGACATGGCGACATAATAACTAATCAAACCAAAAGCCAAGGCTAAACACACTCACTCACTCGCTTGCTCACCCGCTTTGACCCATCAGTGGTGATCAAGTCAGAACGTGACACCGAATGAATGTCTGCTGCTCTAAATGAAGTCAGTCGCAGGCTATGAAAATAAATAATTTTCTATTGAAACATTTCATCTGATCATTCAACACTTATATAGATTCTGAAAGTTGTTCAAGAATGAAATCAGTCACAGACTGAAACTGTTCAAAAATATTAACAGCTAAGTAAACATACTGCTAGCCATTCACAATTTCATCGCACCACGTCAACCAACAAAGTCACATGGAACACGGAAAAAAGGGCTCTTTCACTCCAGGACAAATAGCTGTATTTGGACATACTTTTATTTAAAAATGTATACTCTAATCTGTAAATAACGACATGCCATAAATGATACATTCACTATTTGTGGATGATTTTTCCGAAGTGCACCCACATTAAAAATCTTGGATACTACTCTACCAACAAAATCATCCGTAATTGCCTTTGTATGACATTATGAATACATTTCTATGTTTATGTACTTAAAACCATAACATGAAGTAACTATTGTGTCATACCATAAGTGTAGGACAGTAAAGGTAAATGACGAAACGAGGAAATTTATTATCTGAGACAATCCTGAATGCTATCCAGAACTGTAGTGACAGTTAAAAGATCTGTAACGTATTCCAACAATTCGGATCTGGGCCTCACTTAATCCAGTGGTATTCTACTAAGTGGGTATTCTAAATCTGGCAGATACGCATTATTGTATATGTGTCAAGACATCCACTGGACTCACAGCTACAAGCTCTTTGATATATGCCTATATGTCCCCCCGCCCCCACACACATTCACCTTAACATTTGTTACAGCTGTATGGAATCTGTTTGCAGTGACTAATCATAAACCACGACGCAAAACAGTGTAAGCTCAACCACTAGACACCTTCCTCTCAATCCGATCACAGGCACATTTGTAAAATAATGGCCATCAAATATTATTTTTATCAGATAACTTAAACCATTCCTGCTGGTTGCTCTTATCACAAAACTGCAAACAGTTTTAACTGTGAATAAATCAAGCCAATATTCTTTGCTAGCTTTGGTCATCTAATGGTATTACTTTTTCGAGTTCTTTGGCTAATGGAATGACAAAAGTTGCAGGGTCTTCACCGTCGGTGCTCGACTCAGTTCGCTGTCGTGGAAACAATGTGACTGGCATGTCCACAGTTTTTGTTTGGGTCTCTTTCTGCCACTGTTCAGCAACGGTCATTAAGTCGTTACAATCTGGTTTGTTAACACAATCGTCTGTGTTCCTGTTAGGGGATAGCATTGCCCTCGTTTTGAATGTAGACATGGAATCTGCTGGTGTTGGAACACCACCAGCTAGCTTATGACTAGAAGAATCACCGATTCTCTCACTGTCATCACCGGTCCATTGTGTGTCCAGTAGGGAAGCATCGAGCTGATCCCGAGGCCACATTTTGAAGCGCGAGGCATATGTTGCACATGCACTGTCCTCACTCGATGACACATCCAAGTCATCATAGTTTGCTATTGACCCCATGAGTTTCTCACGCGATATCACGTCCAAAGTTTTGATAACAGGAGATACACTCATCGAAGAATTGACAACATTCACCTGTTTGGAATTAGCAGTCACCACTTTGCCATCACTTTTGCTCAAAGACTCACTGAGAACAGCATTCAATTTGTCCAGCTGTGACGCGTGATGTCCTTCCATAGGCCAAACACGATTATCAATCTCACCGAGACCAGA
>Ga0256913_10001635_pt1 | contig 11506 bp, 6 predicted proteins | sample Axial_MatmetaG_FD_185970 | JGI IMG/M metagenome (GOLD analysis project Ga0256913, IMG submission 185970) | Deep-sea worm associated microbial mat communities from Axial Seamount, Juan de Fuca Ridge, Pacific Ocean - Axial_Mat | ecosystem: Environmental > Aquatic > Marine > Oceanic > Microbial...
GAAAAATCGACAAACCTTGACAAAAAATAATGTATGTTGTAACTTCAACTCAAAAGTTAGAAGAATTTGCTTCGGAAGCTTTTTATGGCGAATTGGATTTCAATAGTAAATTGAAAACAGAATTACAAGTTAATTAGAGTTTAATTCCGTTATTTATATAAATAATTTGAGTGGATTAGACTTGACTAAAAAAAATTATTATTGTATTTTGAATTCGCTTTTGTGACTTACGTCACTTTTAACATTAACTTAAGACGAGAGTATGGCAAAAAAGTTACACATTAAAATTATTTCAAATCAACTAATTCATTATTAACAATCAAAGGAGTAAGTTATGGCAAAAAAACTTTCTATTTTATTCTTTGTGCTCACGCTGATACCGGCGCTTTTAAGTGCACAAACGAATGTTGTCTTGAGGGCAAACGGACACTGGAGCAAAACCGGTGTTGTCGTTGACAGAAACGAAGTTCAGCCTGTTGACAAAAATGCCGTAAGAGATCATTTTAATGATTTCAACAGTATTACTGATTTAGACAAAATTTTGTTCTATACATTCCCAACATCGGGCAATGCAAACTTTGGATTCTTCGGACAAGACTGGATGCTCCAATGGTTTGAAGCGCCCGCAGATATGATTGTCCACAGAGCGGGCGTTAACTGTAACGCAAAAGACGCCGACGATCTCGGCGCGGAAATTAAGTTAGTAAAATTGGCATGGACAAAAGATGAAATCCAAAATGTCGGAGTGAAAAATCTTGGTTATTATCCTGCGGATGGTAATGGTTTTAATGATATTACCGCGTTCGTGGATAACTTGGACAGAACCGGCGATTGGGTTGACGTAAACGGTTTAGGCACAAGCCCGTTTGCTGAAGACTTATGGAGTGATTTTGGTTTTGGCGCTCCTATAGTTCCTACTCCTTCAGGCGCAGCAAACGTTTGGGAATGGACAAATATGAATCTTCTTGGTGTTGAGCCTACGGTACAAAGAGGAGAAATCATTGGTGTTGCCGTGAAAAATTCAGGAACTACGATGGATGCTGATAGAATCGGCTGGTTGGCTAATTCTGGTTTAGGCGTTGCCGGTTTCAAATTTTATGCAAACGGTCGTTTGGTTCCCGGCGGAATTGGTGTTGGCGATCCTGGTTGGTGGTCACGTAAATATACTTGGGACTTTGCCCTTGACGTTACTTTAACTGGCGATATTCCTCCCGATATTTCCGGAGTTACAGTTCTTCCTACAACAATCGAAACTACTGATAGAGAAGTTTCAGCTACAATTGTTGACGAAAATCCGTCAGGCGGCGATGCCGGTGTTGCAAGCGCTGCCGTTGTTTACAGAACTAATGGCGGCGATTGGGTAGAAGCCGCTATGACTGCAGACGGCGATACTTATACAGGCGTTATTCCTGGTCAAGAACCCGGAACTGAAGTTGAATATTATGTCAAAGCTACTGATGTTGGCGGCAACGAAGCAACTGCTCCTAACGCTCCGGTTTGGTATAAAATATTCTTACCGACAATGCCGAACTTGGTTATTTTCAATGGTGGAGATGACGCCGGTTATCCATATAACTATTATTTCGGATCTAACTATGCAGCTCAAGAACCGATCGGTTCTTATTTAGGATTTGATATCTGGGCATATGGACAAGTTCCTCCATCATTATTGGAACAATATGATAATATTTATGAAATTTGTCACAGTGGTCCTGCTGCATATAATAATGATCCTGTTGCAGGCGCCGATGTTGGCGGAGCGGCGGAACATATTCGCGATTGGCTTGCAGGCGATGCCAGCAGAAATTATTTCTTGACAGGTATGGAATGGTTAGGCGCTTGGAATGGTTTCGCTGATCTTGATTTTGCTGAAGGCGATTTTGCTTATGATATTTTAGGTCTTGCTCACAGTTATAACGATGTTAGTTATGACGGTACATCAGGACAAGAATTGCCGTCAACTTTAACATTAGTTGAAGGTCCGGCTGCAAACCAAGGTTTGATTGATGCGGGCGCTACTGGTCTCCAGTTTGATCCTCCTTATGAAACCAATCAAAATAACTGGATGGATGCATTTGACGTTATTGGCAAATCAATAGCGTTAGTAACAACTGAAACACGCGGCGTTGTCGGAGCTCCGGCTGTTGAAGAACATGCTTGCGGCGTTTGCAATGAAACTCCTGCCGGAAACAAAGTATATTTCTTTTCATATGATCCGATCGCGGTGAATTATGATCCTGATGGAGATCATGGCGACAATTACATTTGGTGGGGATATGCTGAAGCAAATCATCCGTTTTATGTAGCTACAACTTTATTTGGCATTACTACTTCTGTTGAACAAACTTCAGATCAAATGCCAGCTGAATTCAAATTATCACAAAACTATCCTAATCCGTTTAACCCTTCAACAATTATCAAATTTGCTATTCCGCAAAGCGATTTTGTTACAATGAAGGTTTATGACGTATTGGGTAGAGAAGTTGCTACTATCGTAAACCAAAGCCTTACAGCAGGTTCATATGAAGTTAACTTCGATGCTTCAGAATTGGCAGCCGGTATGTATATCTATCAAATTAAAGCCGGCAACTTTGTAAGCGCTAAGAAAATGATGTTGTTGAAATAATTTATGGCATCAGTGAAAGAAACTATGTTTTCTTTAAATAAACGTTAAAATTGGATTGCCCATATGTACGTGATATGTATGGGCAATCTATTTTATGAAATATGTTTTACAATTCGAAAATTTTATTTATATAAAATAAGCACAGAGGTAAATGATGCGGTTATTTAAAAAATTCGGTTCTCTGCTCATTCTGTTGGCGCTTGGTGCAGCGCTCTATAGTTGTGTGGAAGAGCCTACAATCGAACCGGTTAAAACACCTTATTCCTCAATTCGACTTGGTAATTTTACCAGCAACATTGATCAGATGAGCGTTAGCGTTTATGATACGGACGGAAGTCTTATCACAACCAAAACGCTTGCTGCAGATCAACTTTCGGACAGATTTGATGTTACTTCAGGTTCTAGAAGATTCGAAATTAAAGATGCAGCGGGTAATGTTGTTTATGACAAAAATATTACCGTTATTTCATACGAAGAGGATTTAATTGCTTTTACCGGATATTCCTCTACAGTTGATACACTGAATTCGTTCAATGTTGTAACTGTTCCAGAAGGGCTTGTATTTATATTGGAAGCCCCTCCCGCCGATAGTGCTTGGGTAAATTTTGTTAATTTTGCTACAGACACTCCGGAACAGGGCGCAGCTGCTGTTGATTTTGCATTATTTGCCGTTGTTAATGATACGGTAAATGATACAGTTTTCAAAGGCACTGCAACATACCCCGGAAAAGAAGGCGCTCAAGTTCCTGCCGGTACTTATACATACTCTTGCTCAATTGATACTACCTATAATGTTACAAAGGAAGGTGTGACAGTGAGCAGTGGAATGAGATATTACTTTTACATTTCCGGACGACAGCCTCGTGAATTCCTGATTGTTGAGGATGAACAAGCGCCGTTACCGGTAAGACCTAAATAATAATTAAAGTAAGGGAGTAAACCATGATTGGACGAATAAAGTTTTTATTACTTTTCCTGCTTTTTGCTGTGCCGGCATTAACGTTTGCACAGACAGGTAAAGTAGTAGGAAAGGTTACCGATCTAGAAACGGGCGAGCCTCTTATCGGAGCGAATGTTTTGATTGAAAGTACTAGTCTTGGCGCTGCCACAGATGAGAATGGCGACTTTATTATATTGAACGTTCCTCCCGGAAGTTATTCTATAAAAGCTCGTTACATAGGTTATCGGGAACAGATTAAACAAAAAGTTAGTGTTGCCGTAAACTTAACAACCGAAGTCAATTTCAATCTTCCAACTGAAGAATATACGACTGAAACGGTTGTTGTTCAAGCGGAAAGACCGCTTGTAAGTAAAAACATAACAAACTCAACGGCTGTCGTAAAATCGGAAGATATTGAAAACCTGCCGATTCGTGGTGTTGCAGCTATCGTATCAACACAAGCCGGTGTTGTGAGCGGTAGAGGCGGATTGAACATTCGCGGTAGTAGAAACGACGCTGTTTCTTATTACATAGACGGTGTGCTTGTTAATAACCCGGTATATGGGGGAGCGCAAATGGGCTCAATTAACAATGCCATTGAAGAAATTCAGGTACAAGCCGGCGGTTATTCCGCTGAATATGGCGGAGCAAACGGCGGTATTATTACTACTCAAACTAAAACCGGTAGCGACAAATATAATATAACATTTGAAGCTATTACGGATAATTTCGCTAGTCAAGGAACCAAGTACTTAGGTACTTATTCCACAAACTATAGCGAAATGGTTTTAACAGCCGGTGGTCCTATTGTACCTTCTTATAAAAAATTAAGATTTTTCTTCGCCGGTAGCAACCTCTTTAACAGAGGCGGTGCAGCATTCAGAAAAGGATTTGATTTCAAAGATATTTATGATCCGAGTCTCGGTTCACAAGCAGATACATTTGATTATTATTATCCTGATGGATATGTTGTTAACCATCCTAGTAACACATATCAAATACAAGGTAATTTAACATGGGATTTAAATCCTGTAAATATTAAATGGAATGTTAATTTTAGAAGAAACAACAGTAGAAGTGGGGCTGGAGCATATAATCTTGCGGCAGAAGCCAGTGCTCCGGAAAATCAGAGCCACACATTTGCTACAAGCTTAAAACTTACTCATGTTTTAAGTCAAAGTTCATTTTACGATGTAATTGTAAATTATTTCGGCGATTTTTACGTAACGATGGATCCGATTTTCAAGCATAATATTACTGCTTACGGCGATTCCATTCTAAACGCGGAAGTCGGAAGACCTTTGCGCGGAGACGGTAGATATCAATTGGCGCTTCGAGGAATGGGAGTTTCCGTTTATCCTACAGATCGTCCTTTTTCTAGTTACAGAAAACAAAGAACTGAAAGTTTGGGCGGTAAATTGAATTTCTTATACCAATTAGGTAAACATCACGAATTCAAAACCGGCGCTGAATTTCAAAGATATACTATCAGAAGATATTCGTTGGGTAGCCCATTTACAATTGCTACACTTCAGAGATCTATTGCCGACGGAAACGTAAAAGACGTTTATAACAGACTTGATAACTACGGGTATGATGTTTATGGAAATGAAACTGACGAAGGACTTGATGCTTCAAAACATCCTGTTTTTGCAGCGTTCTATATTCAGGATAAAATGGAGTTTTCGGATTTAGTCTTGAACATCGGTTTCAGATTAGATTACATAGATATTGACGGAAAAGTGTTTAAGAATCCTCATAACGTTTTATTTACTCCGGATGGAGAAATTGATCCTGCAGGTTTAGTTGATGTTGATCCGTTATTGCAGGTTAGTCCGAGAATCGGATTTTCATTCCCGGTTACAGACGTTACGGTTTTCCATGCTCAGTATGGAAAATTTGTTCAACAGACTAGATTAAGAGACGTTTACCAAGGATATAGCGTTATGGCTGATAATATTAAAGGCGGATTCGCTATTTCTCAGCCGGTGGGTTTCGGATTGAGACCTGAAAGAACAACGTCTTACGAAATCGGTTTCCGTCAGCAAATTGGTAACCACTTTGCATTTGATATTACCGGTTTTTACAAAGATATTAAAGATCAAGTTCAAATCAGACAAATATTCGCTGATCCGAGCGCAGCTCATAACCAATATTATGCTTGGGTTAACGGCGACTTTTCCACTATCAAAGGTGTTGAACTTAAGTTGGATTTGAGAAGAGTTGAACGTATTGCCATGAGCTTTTCTTATACTTATTCAGATGCTCGCGGTACCGGTTCAAATCCATCTACGTCATTTAGAACAATTTGGCAATCTCCAACAGCTACACCTTACTTCCCGCAACAAATTGCTCCGCTTGATTTTAACCAGTCTCATAGAGGCTACTTGAACATCGATTATCGCTTTGCAGATAATGACGGCGGCCCTATTTTTCAGAATATGGGACTGAATTTATTATTCGGATTCAACAGCGGGTTTAATTATACTTTAGTTGACGGATTTTTCAATGCACGAATTCCTTTGGAACCGTTAAATTCATCAACAACACCTTGGAATTTCCAACTCGATCTAAGATGGGACAAATCATTTGCTTTTGGACCGCTCGGTTTCAATGTCTATCTCTGGGTGATAAACGTTCTTAATATCCAGAATGTTACCAACGTATTTAGAAATTCGGGCGACGCTTATGACGACGGTTGGTTAGCTTCCGAAGAAGGTAAAGCACGAAGAGACGGTTATAGTATTAATTATGGACCGGAATTCGGACAGTTGTACGAAGATCTTTACAGAGCAAGCCATTACTCCTCGGGGAACTTTGGCGCGCCAAGACAATTTAGATTAGGTGTAAGAATTAATTACTAATTGAATAAAATTATTCGAAATTAGTTGGAGTAAAATTATGTATAAAAAATATAGCTATTTGTCGGTTATCTTTATTCTAATAGCTTTGCTCTTCTTTGGTTTCACTAAAAGAGCTGAAAGAGATAATCAGATAAATAAGGTTAATCAAAACGACGTGTATAAGTACATCGCTATTAACCAGGTTCTTATGTGGGTTTCTAATAATGGCGATGGCTCGCACGATCCACGTACCGACGGTAGTGGATTCTATTGGCCTGGAGGTGAAAACGCTGTCATTACGGCTATCTTTGAAGACGGGTTTATTGTAGGTGGAAAGGTAGGGCGTGAGGTCAGAGTGAACGGTAGCGTTTATCGCCATGGTTTACAGGCTGGAAAAATTCTGGATGACGGAACTCCGGACGATCCGAGTCTTTCAAAATACAAAATATACAAAATTCGTAAAGGATGGGAATTACTTCCTCCTGGTTCTCTACGAGACGAATTGGAAGATGATTATAACAATTGGCCGGTTGAAGACGGCGCTCCTTGGGTTGATGTTGACGGCGACGGCGTTTTTACTCGTGGCGTTGATCAACCGCACTTCATTGGCGATGAGGTGCTTTGGTGGGTTAATAACGATATGGACCCTGCACGCTCAACTTTTACCTATGGTACTCTTCCGATGGGTATTGAATTCCAAACAACTGTTTTCGGTTTCAACAGAACCGGTGACTTGGGTGATATGGTTTTCAAAATCTATAAATTTATGAATAAAGGAACTATCACAGTTCGTGATATGGTTGTTGCTTATTGGTCGGATACTGACTTAGGTTTTGCCGGCGACGACTTTACCGGTTGTGATACTTTGCTTAGCTTGGGATATACATACAATGGCGATGATAATGACGAGAATTTTTACGGAAGTCCTTGTCCTGCTGTTGGTTATGACTTCTTCCAGGGTCCTAAAGTTGAATATGATCCGAATGATCCTGTTGTTCAACGTTTTAATCTTCCTGATAGCGCTAAATTTGACGGCAGATGGATTCATGGTTATACGAACTATCCTATGACAGCATTTACACTTTACATTAATGGTTCTGCAGTATATAGAGATCCTTCGCAAGGTGTTGCAGAAGGTTCTGTTGAGTTTTATAATTATATGACCGGTAAAGTTTGGAACGGTTCTCCTTTTATCGATCCTAATACAGGCGAAGAAGTTGACTTTACCGTTGCCGGAGATCCGGTTGCTGGAACAGGTTGGTATGAAGGACAAGGTTGGCCGGGCGGACCACAACCCGACGACAGAAGGCATGTTATGGCTTCCGGGAAATTTACATTCTCTCCTGGAGATACTCAGGAAGTAACCGTTGGGCTCTTAATAGGAGTTGGATCAACTACACTTTTAAGTGTTGATGAATTAAAAAGAAAAGACCTTGCTGCGCAAATTGCATATGATCTTGACTTTAATTTAACTCCCGCTCCTCAAGCTCCAATTCTTCATGCAAACACTAATGACAGAGTAATTACTTTGTGGTGGGAAGATAATGCAGAAGATTATGACGAATTAGATCCTCTTATAACTGGTAAAGGTTATGACGATACTACCTATACTTTCCAAGGTTATCAATTATGGCAGTTTAGTGATCTCGCCGGTTCTGATCCTATATTAATCGGAACTTGGGATGTTATTGATACAATATCAACTGTTTGGGGATATACTGTTGTTAATGGTGAAAATGTATTAGTTCCTAAAATTGCAGGTTCTAATGAAGGACTTCGCAGAAATATTACAATTGTTCAAGATATGATCAACAATAGAAAACTGAGAAACGGAAATCCGTATTATTTTGCAGTTACAGCTTACGGCGTTTCTCCATATAGTTCTCCTTCTTATCTTGAAAGTTCGCCGGTAATAATGGAAATCTTTCCGGGCAGAGATAAAATTGATGTTACTTCAGATTATGAGCAAGATCAAAATATCTATGCCACACAAGTTGCCGGAGTTGGTTCCGGAAAAGTTAAATTTAATTTAGTTGATCCTCTTTCATTAACCGGACACAAGTACAGAGTACAAATATACGGATCAGATGATGCCGGTGATAAATCATATTCATTGTTTGATGAAACAACGCAAGATACATTGTTGTGGCAAGAAACAACATTTGTCCATTATGTTGCAGATGACTTTGGAAATATGATTATTCCTAAAAATGATACTTTGGGACAAAAAGTTGTTGACGGATTCCAATTATTAGTCAGCGACTTATACACCGATAGTACTACACTCGGTCATAACAAATATTTTGTTAATACCGTAGAAGAAATTAACGGACCCGGTGGAACACCTGTTGATCCTCCCGTTAATGTTTGGGATCACCCAAGCGATAACGGTGGTTGGTATGTAACAGCGAAGGGTGAAGTTAAAAGTTTTGTTTGGCAAAAAACTCAGGCATTTGAAGGATTGGGATTTAACGATTACGAAATCCGTTTCGACGGAACATCACAATTCTATGCTTCGGGAACAGCTTTATCATTCTTCCCGCTTCTTGCAGCTGATCCGGTCGGAATTGGAACAGTTCCGTTTACTGTTTGGGATCTTGGACAAACACCTGATGATCCAAGTGACGATCAACGTCTTTTAATTAAAGTTCTTGATTTTGCTAAAGATGGCGAAGGTAATAATATTCCCGAAAGAGCAAAACCCGATTCGATGTTTTCACACTTAGATAACGGAAACTGGGAAGAAATTTATGTTTTCCATACTGATCTGAATCAAGATGATCCTTTACCAGATCCTTCTCCAAGACTACAGGCAAAAGAATCTCCATTCGGTGCATTTGTATTTAACGGCGACTTACCTGCTGACGGTACGGTTATCAGAATAAATTCTGTTAAACCGTTGGTTGACGGAGATGCATGGGAAGCTACATTAAATGCTCCTAATTTAAATGATCTTAATGCAGCTAAAAATAAAGTAGATGAAATCAGTGTATTTCCTAATCCGTATTTTGGCGCAAACAGTCTTGAAAGAAACAAATATGTAAGATTTATGCGCTTTACCGGATTACCTACAAAGGCAACTATTCGTATCTTCTCGCTTTCCGGCGTTTATATTACAAGAATAGATAAGAACGATCAAACGCAGTATGCCGACTGGAACCTTCAGAATAAAGATAATTTACCTGTCGGTAGCGGAATGTATATCGCTTATATTGATCTGCCTGGCGTAGGAACAAAAGTTCTGAAACTTGCTGTAGTTCTTGAGCAGCAATACATTGATAGATTATAATCACTGGTAGTAAGTAAAATAACTTACGGAAATCAGTAATATGAAAGAAATATTTTAAGGAGATAAAAGATGTTTAAGAAAATACTCATCACTATATTTGTTGGAGTTCTAGCACTGAGTCTCTCTGCTGATATTTATGCCGGTGGTGGAAAACGAAACGGTACTTCGGGTGCCGAAGAGTTGCTCTTACCAGTAAGTGCGCGAGGGATCGCAATGGGTGGTGCATATCTTTCAGGTCTCAAAGGTATTGACGCCGTCTTTTATAACCCGGCTGGCTTAACTGTCTCTAACAGATCAACAGAAGCAATGTTCTCGTATATGAACTATATTGCCGATATAGGATATTCTTATGCGGCGGTTGGCGTGAATTTCGATTCATTCGGTTCGTTGGGGTTAAGTATTCGGAGTCTCGATTTCGGAGATATTCCGGTTACTACTACCGAAAACCCGTACGGAACAGGTGCTACATTTTCACCGACTTATGTAACGGTCGGTATAACCTACGCAAATCATCTTACCGATAGAATTAGAGTAGGTTTCACAATAAATTTAATCAGTCAAACAATTCAAAGAACAAGCGCTTCCGGCTTTGCTTTTGACGCCGGTGTTCAATATAACGGCGTTGGCGGTGTTGACGGATTGCAATTCGGTATCGTTGTAAAAAACCTTGGTCCTCAAATTAAATTTGACGGGCCCGACCTTCTAAGACAAGCTGAAGAAATTGAAGGCGTAAGAGGAACCAACTACTACAAAATCGATGCGGCATATTCCGAACTTCCTTCGCAGTTGGAGCTTGGTCTTGCATATGAAAAATTGTTTGCGGACACATATAATTTAATAGTTGCGGCTTCATTCCAAAACAACAACTTTGCCAATGATGAATATCATTTTGCGGCAGAGTTCGGATTTAATGATCTCCTCTTTTTAAGAGGCGGTTATTCATTCGTTTCCGAAGCAATGGACAATGAAGACGAGTATCTTTTCGGTCCTACGTTCGGCGCAGGCTTTCATCTGGACGGCTCACTTGCCATAACGGTTGATTATGCTTATCGTTGGGCAAGATACTTTGACGCAAACCATATGGTAACTGTTAAGTTAGGCTTCTAATCTTATGAAAAGGGCTGAGAGATTTGTCTCTCAGCCTTTTGTTTTTTTTTATGAAAACCTTTATCCTAATATTGTTTTCCGGTATCGCGCTGTTTGCACAAAATGCATTACAGTTGGATATTGATTATGCGGTTTTTCCGGCAACCGAAAATGTTGGTATAATGGAATTATATTATTCGTTTCCTCAAGTTGGTCTTTTACCCAGAACGGACGACAACGGCGAAAAATTTCTTGAGGGACAACTCCATATCATCGTTCAAAATACCGATTCGCAAGACACGGTTTTATATAAGCGCTGGAATTTTAGAAGCCAGTTTGATACTTTGAACAATTCCGCTCTTATGGGGTTATTGCGCTTTCAGTTCGAAGCCGGCAATTACCATATTTTTATTACCGGTTCGGATTTAAACAGTCCTGATAAAACAAAAGAAATTGATTTTAATTTTAACATCAAACCGCTCGACCAAGAACATTTTATGATTAGCGATATTCAATTGGCGAGTAAAATTTTGCAGGAAAGTAAAAATACTGAATCGATGTTTTATAAAAACACATTGGAGTTAACTCCTAATCCGAATTCGATTTACGGAACTTCTTTGCCGGTTATTTTTTTCTATTCTGAAATTCATAATGTAAAAGCCGATTCTGTTTCCGATAAGTTGATGATTAATCATTTCTTGATCAATCAAAATTCGCAGGTC
>Ga0256913_10001636_pt1 | contig 11500 bp, 8 predicted proteins | sample Axial_MatmetaG_FD_185970 | JGI IMG/M metagenome (GOLD analysis project Ga0256913, IMG submission 185970) | Deep-sea worm associated microbial mat communities from Axial Seamount, Juan de Fuca Ridge, Pacific Ocean - Axial_Mat | ecosystem: Environmental > Aquatic > Marine > Oceanic > Microbial...
TTGACCATCACCTTTTGTAATCCTGCCTTTAGCTTATGATTGATATCGCCTTGCTCTTTTCTTGCAAACGCAACTGCGTCATCAAGCAATGCTTTGTATTTTGGATTCTGAGTTGCCTGTAAAATCAACGATGGGTTGGTAGTGGCATCCTGCGGCTGGTATTTTTTCATCGATTCAAAATCGCCGGTATCGGCTACTACTGTTGTATATTGTTTTAATTGCTCAAGCGTGTTCATTGTACTTTTGTTTTTTCAATTTATTTTGTTTCAAATATATTATCTCTTTTTTAATAGATAGCTCCGCCCCAAATAAAATCTTTAAAATTAGACCCGGGAGCAGTTTTTCCAATTAAGTGATATTCATTTATTCCAATACTCGTCGCCCTGTTTTTTAAAATTTTTAAATCATGAGGAGTCGGGGTTTCTTTTACTTCAAATGCCCGGTTTTCATTAAGAATAAAGTCAATTTCTTTTCCGTTTTTTTTCGCATAATATTGTAATGTACTTTTTGTAAATAACTGGTTGGCAATCGTATTTTCAAATAAGGAACCACTACTTATTTGCCCTAAAAGATTGAGTAAACCACTATCGGTAAAATAAAGTTTTTTTTGTAATGTTATTTCCCTGTCGGGGTTAGTAACAAATGGTTTAAGCAATTTTATAAAGTATGTGTTTTCAAGAAAAAGTATGTATTCTTTCACTTTATGTCGGTTTATTCCGATTAATGAAGAAAGCTTCGAATAATCAACTTTACTACCAACACGGGATGCAAGCATTTTAATCACACTGTGGATTTCGTCAGATTTCGTAAAATCTGATAAAAACCTAATATCAAAGTTTACATACGATTCTAATATATCCTGTAGCAAACTCTTTTTATCTTCAGGTTTTGAAATTAATGCAACTTCCGGAAAACCTCCGAATTGATTGTATTCATCATAAAGCAAAGAAAGCTTATCGATAAAATATTCATTGCTGTTTTGAAACGAAAACTCAGGAAGGTTAACACCCGCATTTTTAAATTCTAAAAACTCATCAAACGATAACGGCCATAATTCAAAAAGTTGTTTCCTGCCAGCAAGACTTTCGCTAAACTGCTCTTTCATATAAAAAGAGCTTGAACCGGTTACAATAAATTTCACATCATAAGTGTCGTAAATATATTTTATTACGCTTGTGATATTGGGAACAAGCTGAATTTCATCAAGAGCCAGAAAAAGTTTTTTGGAGAAATCAGCACCTTCTAACCGAAGAGCATTGACAATGTTTTCGTAATGATCACCTGAAAACAACTTACGGTATTCAAGCCTTTCTAAATCAAAGTAAAACTTGTTTGAACTTTTAATTTCGTTAAACAGAAATTTAACCGTAGTTGTTTTTCCTACACGCCGAAGTCCTGTAATAGCAATGATTTGTTTTTTAGTTAGAGCTTCTATTAAAATCGGAAATATTTTACGGGAAAACATATTTGTTGATTTTTTCTTTTGTACAAAAATACAAAAGATGTAACTATTTGTCAAAATGAATTACAAAAAGTACAACTATTTGTCAAAAACAAATACAGAAAGTTTGGGTTTTACTTCACCTCGCTACCGTTACTAACCTTTTGTTCGGGTGCAACAAACACCAGTTTTCCGTCTTTATCTTCGGCCATTAATATCATGCCCTGCGATTCAATACCACGCAGTTTGCGGGGTTTGAGATTTACCAAAATTGATACCTGTTTCCCGATGATATCTTGCGGTTCGTAATACTCGGCAATACCGGAAACTACAGTCCGCTGATCAATACCGGTATCGATTTTAAGCTTAAGCAGCTTTTTGGTTTTAGCAACTTTTTCTGCTTCCAGAATGGTTCCGGTACGAATATCCATCTTCATAAAATCGTCAAACTCAATTTCCTTTTTGGCAGGAGTCGCTTTGACTTCCGCCAGTTCATTTTGCTTTTTGGTATCCAGCAGTTTCTGAACTTGTGCTTCTACCTCGCTATCTTCAATCCTTACAAACAGAAATTCCGGTTTGTTTAGCTGATGACCCTCTTTAAGGAAATCAGCATCACCGGCAGCATCCCAGGTTTTATTTGATAAATTGAGCATTTTGTACAGCTTATCTGATGTAAAGGGCAAAAATGGCTCTGCCAGTACAGCCAGATTAGCAGTAATCTGTAGTGATATGTTCATCACTGTTTTAACTCTTTCAGGATCAGTTTTAACAACTTTCCAAGGTTCATTATCGGTCAGATATTTATTACCCAAACGTGCCAGATTCATCAGTTCGCTTAGTGCTTCGCGGAAACGATACAACTCAATGCTTTTGGCTATTTTATCAGGGAATCCGGCCAGAGCTTTCAGTGTCTCCTCATCTTCAGCAGTCATATTGCTTCGTTGAGGAACAACACCGTCATAATACTTTTTGGTCAGTACCAGTGTACGGTTCACAAAGTTACCGAAGATGGCCAGTAATTCGTTGTTGTTGCGTGCCTGAAAATCCTTCCAGGTAAAATCATTGTCTTTGGTTTCGGGAGCGCTGGCGGTAAGTACATAACGCAGTACATCCTGCTTTCCGGGGAATTCTTCCAGATATTCATGTAACCATACTGCCCAGTTTCGTGAAGTGGAAATTTTATCGTTTTCCAAATTCATAAACTCGTTGGCAGGTACATTGTCAGGGACAATATAACTACCTTCGGCTTTGAGCATTACCGGGAAAATAATACAATGAAAAACAATATTGTCTTTTCCAATAAAATGAACCAGCTTGCTGTCGTCCGATTTCCAGTAAGGTTCCCACTCTTTTCCTGATTTTTGACTCCATTCACGCGAAGCGGAAATATATCCGATGGGTGCATCAAACCAAACGTAAAGCACTTTGCCTTCGGCACCTTCAACAGGTACCTCAACACCCCAGCTCAGGTCGCGGGTAACGGCACGAGGTTGCAAACCCTGGTCAACCCACGATTTAACTTGTCCGTAAACATTGGGTTTCCAGTCGTTTTTATGGCCTTCCAAAATCCACTCGGTTAACCATCCTTCATATTCATTCAGGGGCAAATACCAGTGTTTGGTCTCCTTTAAAACAGGAACATTGCCGCTTAATGCTGATTTGGGATTGATCAGTTCCAACGGACTAAGTGATGTTCCGCAGCTTTCGCACTGGTCGCCGTAAGCTTTCTCGAAACCACAGTGCGGACAGGTTCCTGTAATATAGCGGTCAGCCAAAAACTGATGGTTCTCTTCGTCGTAATATTGCTCCGAACTTTTTTCAATGAATTTTCCGTTTTCATACAGCTTTTTAAAAAACTCAGAAGCGGTTTCGTGATGAACCGGTGCAGAGGTTCGTGAATAAACATCAAAGGAAATCCCAAACTCTTCAAACGATTTTTTGATGATGCCATGATATTTATCTACAATATCCTGTGGCGTAACGCCTTGTTGACGAGCCTTAATGGTAATGGGAACACCGTGTTCGTCGGAACCACCGATAAACAGAACATCTTCGCCTTTCAGACGCTGATAACGTGCATAAATATCAGCAGGAACGTAAACTCCTGCCAGATGCCCGATGTGAATGGGGCCGTTGGCGTAAGGTAATGCTGAAGTAATGGTATATCGTGCCGGTTTATTGTTATTCATTGTGTGCTATTTTTAAAGGGTGCAAAGTTAACGAATAATGAGTTTTATAGCTTATTCTTAATTTTATTTCTTATTTTTCGATTTGAAAATAAAAAGATTAGAAATGAACTCGTATGTTTCTGAAGTTGAAACGGCTTTTAAAAATCATGCTGACCCTGAAAATGCCGAAGGTCAGAAAGCCTATATGCGTAATCAATTTGATTTTTTAGGGATTAAGTCACCCATAAGAAAAGAGATTCAACAATCCTTTTTAAGAAAGAAAAACCTTCCTCCTAAAGAAGAGCTGGAAAATATTGTTAAAAGTCTATGGGACAAACCTCAACGGGAGTTTCAATATTTTGCCTTGGAGCTGGCAGACAAGTATACCCGACAGGTTGAGGCTGAGGATATAATATTGTTTGAATGGATGGTAACCCATAAATCGTGGTGGGATACGGTTGATTTTGTAGCTCCACGGTTAATGGGTAACTATTTTAAATTGTTTCCTGACCTAAGAGATAAAAAAGTTGAAGCCTGGCTGAATTCTGAAAACAGATGGTTGATGCGGTCGGCATTGTTGTTTCAGTTAAAGTATAACGCCAAGCTTGACACCCTGTTTCTGGAGCATGTAATCAACTCTCTGTTGGGTTCAAAAGAGTTTTTTATAAACAAAGCCATTGGCTGGATACTGCGCCAGTACAGTAAATCGCATCCACAGTGGGTTATTGATTTTATAAACAGAACCAACCTTGATCCATTAAGCAGGCGGGAGGCTTTGAAGGTAATTGAGCGAAAAGGTGGTTAATAGATATTTTTTTACTGCAAAGACACAAAGCGAGATAAGGAAATTTATAGAAAGACCATCTGCAGAAATAAATAATACAGACTTATTACTTTTTCCCCTTTGCGGTTAATTCTTTTACAAAACACCTTCTGCGTTTATGCTGAATATGGTCGTAGCTTTTCCAGTGAGTAATTCCTTTTTTGTTGGTTTCAAACATACCGGTTGTTTCTACAAACTTGATGTTGTGTTTATTAATAACCCCAAGTAACTCGTTGATAAGCAATGCCGGCAGACCAAGTCTGTGATAGTCAGGATCAACACCGGTAAGCAGTAAATCCATTACTTCGGGATGTTTCATCGCTTTAAGAAGGTGCATAAAACCAAAAGGAAACAATTTACCTTTAGCTTTTTGCATGCCTTCTGAAAGGCTGGGCATTCCCACGATAAAAGCAACAACTTTTCCATCCTTCTTCAATACCACCACAAATTCCGGATTTAATACTTTAAAGTACTTGTCGGCATAGTAATTAATAAGTTTCTGCGAAAACGGAGCAACATAAGGTAATTCGTCAAACGCTTTATTAAGTAATCCAAAAACATCGCGCATAACGACTTTCAGGTCGTTTTTTGTTTTAAACCGAAGTACTTCCAGATTATTCCGCTCCTTAATAATTTTAGCAAGACGGGTAACTTTTTCAGGAATTTCATCCCACATCTTTAATCTGAATTCTACCCAGTCAATCTCTTTTTCGTAACCCAATGCTTCAATGTGTTTTTGAAAATAGGGGTAGTGCATAACCGAAGCAATGGACGGTAAATAATCAAATCCTTCTATCAACAATCCCTGATTGTCAAAATTGGTAAATCCCAGTGGACCGTGAATCGCTTCCATTCCCTGTTCCTTTAACCAGTTTTCGGCTGTTTTATAAAGCTGCTTCGAAACCTCTCTATCGTCAATAAATTCCATGCGGCTGAAGCGTCCCATTTTTTTACCAATCTTCTCATTATAGCTATGATTGACAATTGCTCCGATACGCCCGACACATTTTCCGTCTTTCCAGGCTGTCCAGAATTTGGCGTCACAAAACTCAAAGGCCGGGTTTGTTTTGGGGGTTAAAGCTTTTCGTTCATCGGCTTTTAGGGGTGGCACCCAAAACGGATGACCTTTATAAAGATTAAACTGGAAATCGACAAACTGCTTAATATCACCTGCACTAACTACCTCGCTAATTTTAACCATTGGAACAGTTTTAAAAGGTTATTGGGCAAAGATAAAATAACCTGTGAAATACTTATTATAATAAAATTCACAATTAAACTGTACTTTTCTTTATCTTTGGGTTTCTAAATAGGACTACATTTATATGAGGGCGATCTATTTTTCTTTTTCAAAATTAGTAATATTTCTTTTTCTTCTTTTAAGTAGTTACTGCTATGCCAATGAAACAGACAGTTTAACTCAACAGTTAAAGGTTACAAAAGGAATCGACAAACTGGTGCTGCTAAACAAACTGATTCTCAAGGATATTTATACTGACCCTGTATTGTCTGGGGAGTATGCAGGTGAAATGATGAGGTTAGCCGTCGATACTGAAAACGATTCTATGATTTCTAAATCGTATTATAATTTGGGGTTATCCTACTATTTCCGCGATTTCTGGACGCTTGCCTCTGATAATTTTATTTTAGCAATTAACAGTAAATGGGGTAGCCGGTCAGAGATGTTTACGGCAAGATGTTCTAACAATGTGGGTATCTGTTTTGAGTATATGGGAGAATACGAGAAAGCTGCTTATTACTATTATAACGCTATTAAAGCAAGCGAGAAACATGGAGACACCTTGCTTACGGCACGAACTCGGCTAAACTTGGGGATGTTATATTTTAAAATGAAAGATGAAACAAAAGCAAAGAAAATGTTTTTGGCTTCATTACCTGTTTTTATAAAGTATAATGATGATATTAATGTTATAAATGCTTATCAGAATTTGTTTCTTGCAGATGGTATTTTAGGTAATTTAAATGAATCAGAAAAATACTTTAATAAAGCCAAATCTTTAGCCTTATTGTTAAATGATTCGACAAAACTTATGGATATTTATTTGGATTATGGTGTTTTATTGTCTGATCATGAAGATTATATGAATGCAAAATATATTTTTCAGCAAGCATTAAACTATTCGAGAAACAAGGTAAAAGGAATTACCAACAATTATATTTTGTATTGTATAGGTAAAAATGAAATGTATTTGGGTAACCTCGATTCAGCAACAGCTCTGTTAACCAATACTTACAAAGGATTTCAAGACATGAATAACAATGCCTGGTTAACTAATGTTGAACTTAGCTTATCAAAATTGTATGCCCGAAAAGGAAATTTTATTCTTTCTGATAAATTTTTGAAAGAAGCACTTGAAAGGGAAAAAACGATGTTTGAAGAGAAAAAAGTAAAAAGTATAAGCGAGATGGAAGTTAAGTATGAAACGGATAAAAAAGAACAGGCCTTGGTTATTCAAAACCTCCAAATAGCATCGCAACAAAAACAAATTATTCTTATCAGTTTTATGGCATTTCTTTTTGCAACAGCCCTTGTTATTGTTTTGTTCATGATTAAGAAAATCAGAGTTAAAAATCGTAATTTGTTTGAGCGCAATAAAGAATTAACAAGTCGTTGGGAAAAACTGAAGAGTTGTGGTATTAATACAAATAATGAAACTGATAGTGAAATATACAGCCGGATAGCCGAATTAATGAACAGAGAATTGTTATACAGAAATCCTGAACTGACAGTTGATTATATTTCGAAAAAAATAAATTCAAATACAAAATATGTTTCGGGTGCCATTAAGCAAAAGACGGGCATGAATTTTAATACTTACATTAATACTCACCGCATTGAAGAGGCAAAAAAAATATTGCTTGATGCCGAAAGTAAAACATGGTCGCTTGATGCCGTTGCTGTAAATTGTGGCTTTAACAATCCAACTACTTTTTATATTAACTTTAAAAAGTATACCGGTCTTACTCCGGCTTCGTACAGAAATATCGGTTAACATCTCTGGATAGTTTTCCATTCTATATTCTTGAAGAAGCGGGTAAACGATTGTCCGGAACCACGCCTCGGACATGTAGGCTATTACAAAAACGGCAAAGTCTTTGTTCTTGAAGGAAAAGAAGAGGGTGGTATATTTAGCAATAAAACATGGGTTTATAACTCGGCAGACGATTTGAATGCCATACCGGAAGATCCGTACTGCTGTTAAGGTTCACGGGATTACACCATCCGTGTTGAAAGCCGAAGCATGATTCAGCAAATAGAAGTTTTCGATTCCAACGGAAAATGCACACAAGCACAACAACCAAACAGTTTAACATTGGTTCTTAACTTAAGTGAAAAGTCAACTCATTTGTACATATTACTAATTGAAAGTAACAGCCGGCTAATTACCAAAAAGGTTGTATTGTAAATGTAATTAATGTTTACAAAATAGTTAGTTACAATAATTCTAAATATCGATTCTAAAAAGATTAAGATTTAAAATTTAGTAGGTTTGCACTACCCTAAAACAACATTAATCTTATGGAAAGAATATTAGTTATTGGCAGCTCAGGCCAAATAGGTTCAGAGCTTGTATTGGCACTCAGAAAGATTTACGGCAACGATAATGTTTTTGCCACCGACATAAAACAACCTCCGAAAGAAGTCAGAGAGTCGGGTCCTTTCCAGATTTTGGATGTGCTTGATTTTAAAAATCTGTTGCACTTTGTTGTAAGATACAACATAACACAGGTTTACAATCTGGCTGCAGTATTATCAGGAAATGCTGAAAAAATACCTTTACAAGCCTGGGACATCAACATGAAAGCCTTGATGAACACGCTTGAAGTAGCCCGTCAAAGCGATGCCAAGAAGCTGTTCTGGCCAAGTTCAATAGCGGTATTTGGCCCTACTACCCCACGCCATAACACCCCTCAGCTTACCGTTATGGAACCCAACACTGTTTATGGTATTTCCAAGTTGGCCGGTGAGCGCTGGGGTGAGTATTATGTTAAACGTTACGGAATCGATTTTCGAAGTGTACGATATCCGGGATTAATCAGTTATAAAACTGAACCCGGTGGCGGAACCACAGATTACGCTGTAGAGATATTTTTTGAAGCCATTAAAAATGGTAAATACGAAAGTTTCCTAAGTGAAAATACAGGGCTTCCGATGATGTTTATGGATGATGCTATCCAAAATACCATCAAGCTTATGGAAGCAGATGAGAGTAAACTTTCATTACGGTCGGCTTATAATATTGCCGGAATATCGTTTACACCCAAAGAATTGGCTGCTGAAATAAAAAAACGAATGCCTGCATTTTTGATGTCCTATAAACCTGATTTTCGTCAGGCCATTGCCGACAGCTGGCCGGCCAGTATTGACGATAGTATAGCCCGTGCCGACTGGGGTCATGATGAAAAATATGACTTGAGCAAAATGGTTGATATTATGCTGGAAAAAGTAGCTGAAAAACTAAAATAGTAATCATTTGATAACACCTGGTTTTTAAACTCATTAATGGAATCAATAAAAGAGATATTTCGAATTGGTCGTGGGCCTTCCAGTAGTCACACCATGGGTCCTGACAGGGCTGCAAAAATTTACCGCAAAAAACATCCTGAAACAAATGCGTTTAGAATTTCACTGTTCGGAAGCTTGGCACTAACAGGTAAAGGCCACCTAACCGATGTGGCTATTATCGACGAACTTAAACCAGCACAAGTAGAAATTATCTGGAAAAAGGAAGAAAAAAAAGATTTCCATCCCAATGCGCTGGAGTTTGAAGTTGCCGACAAAGGGGTCGATCCTGACAAATGGCTTGTTTACAGTGTAGGCGGAGGTAAAATTGTTGAAGATGACCGTAAAGATGAAAAGCCGGAATTAATCTATCAGCAGACAAATATGCAGGAAATTCTGGATTACTACAAACAGACAGGCAGAACCTTTTGGGAACTGGTTTTTGAAACTGAAGGTGATTCTGTTATAGCACACCTTACAGAAGTATGGAAAGTAATGCAGGTTGCTATTTCTAACGGATTAGCCAATGAAGGACTTATTCCGGGAGGGTTGAAATTGCAACGCAAAGCAGCTTCTTATTTTTCAAAAGCTCAAAGTTTAAGTGGTCATGCCAAAATTTCCAGTTTGATATTCTCTTATGCACTTGCTGTTTCAGAGCAAAATGCATCGGGAGGAAAAGTGGTTACTGCTCCAACATGTGGTTCATCAGGTATTTTGCCGGCAGTTTTAAAAATAGCACAGGAAACGTACAGCCTTGAAGATGAGAAAATAATCAGGGCAATAGCCACTGCCGGATTAATAGGTAACATTGTAAAACACAATGCATCCATTTCGGGTGCCGAAGTGGGTTGTCAGGGAGAAGTGGGTACTGCATGTGCTATGGCGGCAGCTGCCGCCACACAACTTTTTGGAGGGTCGCCGGCTCAAATTGAATATGCTGCCGAAATGGGTTTGGAACACCATCTTGGCCTCACCTGCGATCCCATCAACGGACTGGTACAAATTCCATGTATCGAGAGAAATGTGCATGCTGCCATGAGAGCCTTTGATGCTGCACGCTATTCGTTGCTCTCAGATGGTAGTCATTTTATCAGTTTTGATGTGGTAACCAAAGTAATGAAAGAAACAGGTAAAGATATTCCAAGTTTTTACAGAGAAACCGCTTTGGGCGGACTGGCAATTTTTGGTGATAGCGATTTTGTAGATAACTAAACCTTATCTATTTAATTGCTTTATCCAAATAACGTTCTGCTTTCATCTCCAATGTAACAAGTTCTCCTTTATAAAAAACACTGTTAATAATCCATGGTATTGGCATTTTATGTCCGTCGCTTTGACTCTTAATATGATGAATAGTTAAAGGTACATTTTTCTTTTCAGCATATTCACGAAGTAATTGATTAGTGTAATACTCGGTAAACGGACAACTGTTTGAAAAATATGCTGTTATTCCTTTCTTATCCTGTGATATTCCCGATTTAGCATTTTTCATAATTTTTGGAAAAACTGCCTGTGGATTTACTTTTAATCCCCAAAGCTTAAAAAACGGGGGTGCTTCATCAATAATTACAAAACCATGATATTTTAAAAATTTGGGATCACTCATAAAAGGCCGTTTCTTATCGCCTGTAATGGCTATAATACCATCCATATTTTCTGAATCATTTAAACACTCCTGTAAAAGCTGCTTGCCAAACCCTTTTCCTTTAAACTGACCTGCAACCCAAAAACAATTTATTACCATAAAATTCTTTCCTTCTAGAGGTAACCACGAATTTTCAATGGGAACATATTCAATAAAAACCTTTCCCCTTTCATCAAGCTTACGAAAAGTATAACCATTCTTAAACTCTGTCTTCAACCAATCTTTTTTCTTCTGATATCCAATGGTACTTTTTTTGTCGCTAAAGGCACAGCAAATGTGTTCATCCTGAATGTTATTATCAGTTAATTTAATTATTTTCATTGAATTTGATTTTTAAAAACATATGAAACAACTGCAATATTAAAACAATACTTTAACAATCTACAAATAACTATCTTTGCTTTATGACCTGTTTTTCACCTATTTGGTATGAAGCTTTATTAATCATTGCAATTGCTGTTTTTATAGCAATGTTTTGGGCTGCTTATGTTTCATCTAAAGAAAAAGAATCCCGGGCAACGAAATTGTTTGTCATTACTGCATTTATCTTACCGTTAACAATAATCCTCCCCTGGTTCTTTGATAGTTTGATTCTTAATATCATCATTGATGCGTCTGTTAAAGTTTTATTTCTTACCGGACTATTTTTTATGCTTCCATTGGGAAACAAAAAATCGTGGAAACAACCAAAACCCGTTAAACGAATTGATGAACGCGATACCATGTTCTCACGCAATGAATTGATTCCCGGAACTAAAGATTACAAAAACTACTATTCAAAAAAACCTGAAAAAGAAAAGTCAGATAATCTATTCAGATCCAAACCCGGACTACTGGCAAAAGGGGCAACACAATACAATCCATTTCATTTTGCTTCGGCAGATGCCAGCTTTGATAC
>Ga0256913_10001637_pt1 | contig 11497 bp, 13 predicted proteins | sample Axial_MatmetaG_FD_185970 | JGI IMG/M metagenome (GOLD analysis project Ga0256913, IMG submission 185970) | Deep-sea worm associated microbial mat communities from Axial Seamount, Juan de Fuca Ridge, Pacific Ocean - Axial_Mat | ecosystem: Environmental > Aquatic > Marine > Oceanic > Microbial...
CCGGATGTGTTCCTGAGGCGTCCGTTCTCCATCCTGGATGTTGATCAGAAAAAAAACACACTGAGTTTTTACATTAAAATTGTTGGCAAGGGCTCGAAACAACTTGGCAATCTTACTCCCGGCGATAAAATCAATGTGATTTATCCACTGGGGAATTCTTTCACTGTGAATGGTGCCAAAAAAGTATTGCTGATCGGCGGAGGTTCCGGTATTGCCCCGTTCATTCTGTTAGGCAGGAAACTAAAAGAACAAGGGGTTCATGTTACATTCCTGTTGGGTGCCCGTTCCAAAGAAGATGTACTGTTGACCGAAGAATTTGAGAAACTGGGCAAAGTTCTGGTAACCACCGAAGACGGCACGATGGGAGAAACCGGCCTGGTAACACAACATTCTGTTTTTACCGGAAGCTTTTCTTTCGACAAAATATATACCTGCGGTCCCAACCCAATGATGAAAGCCGTGGCTCTCATTGCCAAAGAAAAAGGCATTCCGTGCGAAGCCTCCCTGGAAAACATGATGGCCTGCGGTTTCGGCGCCTGTCTTTGCTGCGTGACGGAGACTGTTCACGGCAATAAGCGTGTATGCACAGAAGGGCCTGTATTTAACACAAAAGAGCTGGTATGGTAGATTTAACTGTTCATATAAATAAACTCCGTCTGAAAAATCCGGTAGGTACCGCTTCGGGTACTTTTGGATTTGGCGAGGAATATGCCGATTTCATTGACCTGAACAAACTGGGAGCTATTTATGTGAAAGGGCTGACTGCCAAAAACAGAGAAGGCAATCCATACCCGCGCATGGCCGAAACCCCCTCCGGTATGTTGAATGCTGTGGGCCTGCAAAACAAAGGAGTGGATTATTTTATCAGCGATATCTGGCCGCGTATCAAACATTACAACACAGAGATCATCCCCAATGTTAACGGTTCTACGGTGGAAGAATATATTGAAGTCGCTGAAAAGCTGAATGAGCTGGATGACATTAATGCCATCGAGCTGAATATCTCCTGTCCCAATGTGAAAGAAGGAGGTATGGCTTTCGGCGTCAGTTGCCCGTCAGCCATGGCCGTTACAGAGGCTGTACGTGAAGTGTTTGACAAAACATTAATCGTCAAACTATCACCCAATGTGACAGACATTACCGAAATTGCCAAAGGCGTGGAAGACATGGGCGCCGATGCCGTATCGCTTGTAAACACTTTTCTTGCCATGGCCATAGATGCCAAAACCCGCAAACCTGTTCTTTCTACCGTCACTGGTGGCCTTTCAGGCCCGGCCATCAAACCCATTGCCCTGCGCATGGTGTGGCAGGTGTATCACGCTGTTAAAATTCCGGTCATCGGGCTGGGAGGCATTATGAACGCCACAGATGCCATTGAATTCATGCTGGCCGGTGCTTCAGCCATCCAGGTGGGCACGGCTAATTTTATTGATCCTCAGGTGTCGGAAAAAATAATTGACGGTATTACTACCTATTGCCGGGAACAAAAGATCCAAAAGGTTAGCGATCTGACAGGGCAACTGAAAGAGGTTTAGCCTTTAAAATAAGTTTTTTCTTTTTTTTTAAACCAAGCAACTTTGCGGCATGATTTTCGTTATGGAAACGACAAACTATTAGAACCGCAATCATGAAAAAAATCTTTCTGATTTCTTTTGTATTCCTCCTCTTTTTTAACGGCAACAATGTTTTTAAAGTGGATGGATACCGTCCTGTTTATGTACCGAAAGAAGAAGCCAAAGTTATCAAAGTGCTCCCCCCGCGTGATGTTATCACACAGGGAAAGATCTATGTGAAAGACAATTACATATTTGTCGGCGATGTTAACCAGGGGATACACGTGATTGATAACAGCGACCCACGGCATCCTCAAAAGATTGCCTTTATCCAGATTTACGGCAACCACGATATCGCCGTGAAAGGAAACACTTTATATGCCGATAACATGGACGACCTCGTGGCTATCGACATCAGCGACATGCAAAACCCAGCATTGGTGAAACGGGTGGAAGGTGTTTACAAGATGCCTAATCAACATTTCCCGGAAGACCTTCCTTTCCAAACTTATTTTGAGTGCCCCGATCCGTCGAAAGGGCTGATTGTCGGTTGGATACCTGCCGAACTTGAAAATCCCAAATGTTACACCTCTTATTAAAAGCGACTACCATGAAAAAAACTATTTACATCATCACAACACTGCTGGTAGTCTTATTTTTAAGCAACTGCCAGAAAGAAAGTGCCGACATTGGCGGCGGAAACATCGGCGGCACCACCGGTAAAGGCGGCTCGATGGCTAAGTTTACCATCGCCAATGATCATTTATTCCTGATCAATGAAAAACAGCTCAAAGTATATGATCTGACGACCCCCTCTAACCCGACAAAAGTGAACGAACTGGACGTGGATTTTGGCATTGAGACCGTTTTTTCGCTGGGCAACAAACTATTTATCGGTTCCGTTAACGGAGTTTATATTTATGACATTACTGATCCGGAAAACATACTTTATCTGTCGCATTACGAACACATCACGAGTTGTGATCCGGTGGTGGCCAACGACACCCTGGCTTTCGTAACTTTAAACAGCCAGAGTGCCTGCCACTGGCAAACCGGCGACAACAGGCTGGACATTCTTGATATTAAAAACATTGTCAATCCGGTGCTGCTTAAAAGCATACAATTGGAAAATCCCAAAGGCCTCGGCGTTGACGGCCAATATCTGTTTGTATGCAATAGTGAACAAGGCGTGAAGGTCTTCGATATCAGCAATATTTACCAGATGGAACAGGTAAGCGGTATTTCGGGCATTGATGCTTATGATGTTATTTTGAATAATAACATACTTATTCTTGTTGGAAAGGACGGGCTGTTCCAGTATAACTACGAAGATATTCACCAAATTGAATTATTATCAAACATTTTATTTTAAACCACATGAAAACTCTAAGCATCTTTTTCAGTTTATTTCTGTTTCTTTCCTCGCAGGCACAACAGGAAGTTACTGCCATAAAAATTGACACAACCACTACAACTCATCACCAAAACATCATCAAATTTGGTTCTTCCATAAGAGCTGAGGTTTATAGTGTTGGTTACGGTCGTGATTACGCAGGGTACATTTACGAAGATGTAGATGATTATGAAGGAGGCTACAACGTACCTGTTTTTGTCTCCTTTGAACATGTCTGGGAACTGAAAAACCAAAAGGCGATGGCCATCGAACCCATGTTAGGAGTTTCTTTCAGAGAAAATCTGACCAGTCTTTATGTGGGTTCAGAGTTTAAATTTTACTGGACCAGCAAAGGATGGTGGCGGATGGGGATTTCTTTTAATCCGGCATATACGTATGGAGTTACAAATACTACCAGATGGGTCAGTATGGACAACGGCAATTATCAGGAGCTGAAGAACATGAAAGTCCACTATCATATTGTCAGTTTTGACCCGGGAATTATTCCGTTTCAGTTTCATATTAAAAACTCTCCCCTTGTTATTGAAAGTATGATAGGCCTGGTTGGGATAAATATGATTACCCGAACAACCGAAAAGTTTCAGGTGGATGAAGACACTTATCAAAAACTTAGCAGCTTTGACATACGCCCTTTTCTTTTCAAATTTGAACTGAAAGTAGGCGTGGCTCTGCCATAATCCTGCATTTTGGCTATCTGTGCTTTTATTCCGACTTTTGTGTGATAATCGAACGGAATATGCATGATGCTATTTTAATTTTCCTGATAGTCACGGCAGCAGTTTTTTTCCTGTCATTCATATGGGCAGGCGTTATATCCCTTTTGGAAAAAGAAGCAAGAGCAGCATACCGTTTCTTTACGCTTTCTGCGCTCATGCCAATCCCGTACCTGTTGGTTGCCCTTATCGGATTTGATTATCAATTGCCGGTTGGCATTCTCTTATTGATAGTTACTTATGGAGCCTTCCTGGTTTTGGTTATTCCAATTGGCAAGAAAAGCTCATACAAAAGCCCTGTCCCTGTCACACAGATTGACGAACGGGACACAATGTTTTCGAGGAATGAACTTTTACCGGGCACGGATGATTTTGAAGCATATTATCAGCGGAAACCGGGACACAAACAACCTGATGATGAGTTCAGGAAAAAACCGGGACTGTTGCAACCGGGAACAAGCCAGTTCAGGCCTGCTCCTTTTGCATCGGCTAATGCCAGTTTTGAGACGATTGAGGCTTTACGCAGCAAGATAAATGGTCCTGTGTACAAAACAAAAACGGAGACGAACCCGGAAGAAATCAGCAATTACATTAAAAAATGGTCAAAAAAACTGGGGGCGGTTGATTGCGGAATCACGGAATTAAAAAAATATCACCTTTATTCTTTTGGCGGGCGGCAGGAACGGCGGGATAAACCTGTCATGAACACACATAAATATGCCATTGCTTTTACCGTAGAGATGAGCCACGAGATGTTAAAAACGGCACCGGCAGCACCTGTCGTCATGGAGTCGGGGCAACAATATCTGAATGCAGGTGTCATAGCCTTGCAGGTAGCCGCATTTATCAGAAATCTCGGTTATGAAGCCCGCGCCCACATAGACGGGAATTACGAACTGGTTTGCCCGCTCGTCGCCAGAGATGCCGGGCTCGGTGAGCTGGGGAGAATGGGCTTGCTGATGACACCCAGGCTGGGGCCGCGTGTGCGAATTTCCGTCGTAACAACAAACCTGCCTTTGATAACCGATCAACCGCTGAATGATTATTCCGTTGTTGATTTTTGTACCCTCTGTAAAAAATGTGCCGATGCCTGCCCGAGCCAGGCTATTTCTTTCGGCCCTCAGGAAGAAATTAACGGAATAAAAAGATGGCAGATCAACCAGGAGAAATGTTTTACGTTATGGTCTGCTTTAGGCACTGATTGCGGACGGTGTATCAGTGTCTGTCCCTATGCTCACCCGGATAATCTTTTGCATAACATTGTAAGGACAGGCATCAAAAACTCATCCGTCTTCAGAAAAGCAGCGCTGCATCTTGATGATTATTTCTACGGACGAAAACCGGCACCTGCGCCTTTACCGGATTGGGTGGATATTCCTACTGTTACAGACAATTAAATCTTTGGCAAACATTTTGCAATCAGAAAGCAAAACAAAATGTTATGAAATTAATCAAAAAGAGCTCTTTTATTCTATGGCTTATCCTGACAGGAATCATTTTTACTTCCTGTGCTAAAAAAGACATTCACATTGATCTGACTTCTCACGAATGGGAAGTGGTAAAAATCCGGTATGACGGAGAGAGCAGCTATACAAAAGCCGAAGCAAGTTATATCCTCACTTTCACGAACGAAAACACGTACGCTATCAATCTTGATGTCAACCAGTGTTTTGGATCATACGAAATCACCGGCAGCGGGAATATAGACATCGGCCAGGGCGGTTGCACCATGATTTGCTGCGATTCGAAATTTGCCATGCAAATGCTCAAACTGTTACCCGAGATGACTTCCTATTACGGGCAGGGTGATGAATTGACACTGGAGGGGGAAGATGGAAATATTATTCTCAAAGAAAAATAGATTTTTTAGAAATGAGATATTTATTTATCGTGCTGGCCATCACTTTGTTTTCCTGCCAGTCAAAACCTGACTTCGACCCTGAAACAGCTAAAAAGGAGATACGAGCTATACTTACGGAACAACAAAAAGCCTGGAACAATGGCGATATTGAGACTTATATGCAGGGATATTACAAGAGCGACTCGCTGCGTTTTGCCTCGGGCGGGCATGCTTCGTACGGGTGGCAGACAACCCTGGACAGATATAAAGCCGGATATCCCGATAAATCTACCATGGGTAAACTCACCTTTTCCAATATAGACATCAAATTACTATCGGAAAGTTCCGCCCTGGTTTTCGGTAAATGGGAGCTGGAAAGAGCGGAAGACCACCCGTGGGGATTGTTCACCTTAATATTCCGCGAAAAACCTTGCGGATGGCGGATCGTCCACGATCATACTTCATCAGACAAATGAACTCGTTCCGGCACCCGCCGGTAAAGTACTCATCACGCCGACAATCACTAAAACGATGATAAGCACGATATATAATGCAATCATGGCAATGATCATAATTCCGATAAACTTAAAGTGCTTTTTCAGGTAACAGATGGCAGACGTAAGTTTCGTTTCATTCCAGGCAAGTAATGCATCACCCATCTCCTTGGAGAATTTGTACAAATAATAAGCAGGGAAAAAATAAACTACCGCAAGAACGATGTACAAAACACCAATCAGAGCAAAAGGAAACGGAAAATCGGGTTTGTCAGGCATATTGGCAAAAACGTCAACCACCGAAAATACAATCGTCATAATAATTCCCACCAACAATATAAACGCGGCGCCTATAAACCCCATAATCGCCAGAAAATAAGTCCATTTTTTAGTTTCTCTGAGAAAACCTGTTGCCTGATCTGATAACATAAGTTGGTCCATGTGATAATAATTTAGTTATATAACAATCACCTCCCTTTTGAGGTTAATTCCGAATTTTTTTCTGACGCTGTTGTTAATTTTCTGCGAGAACCGTAAAATTTCCTTACCGCTCGCATTATCATAATTCACCAGAATGAGTGCCTGTTTTTCATAAACACCCACATCTCCTTCCTTTTTTCCTTTCCAGCCACATTGCTCAATCATCCAGCCGGCCGCCAGCTTCACTTTGCCATTCGGCTGGGGATAAACGGGCATATCCGGATACTGATTTTTGAGCTCATCTGCCTTTTCTTTTGACACCGCCGGGTTCTTAAAGAAACTTCCGGCATTTTTTAAATGATCGGGGTCGGGCAGTTTCGAGTTCCTGATATTTTTAATTGCCTCACTGACTTCCTTAACGGATATTTTCCCGTCTTTTCTGTCTTTAAAAAGCTGTTTTAAAGGAGCATAAGACAACTTCAGCTTTGGCTTTTTCGACAATCTGAATGTTACATTCAGGATAAAGTATTTGTCTTTTTCTTTTGTTTTAAAAATACTTGACCGGTACCCGAAATTACATTCTTCGTTGCGAAATGTTCTTATTTCACCGCTATCCAGATCAAAAGCTTCCAGGCTTTCGATGACATCCTTCACTTCCACCCCGTAAGCACCGATATTCTGAATGGGAGCTGCACCAACTTTTCCGGGTATCAGACAAAGGTTTTCCACGCCTCCGTAACCTTTTTCCACCACATCATCTACAAAAGTCGGCCAGTATTCACCGCTGCTTACTTTTATCCACACCTCATCTGCTGTTTCTTTCACTGTTTCTTTTCCCCTCATCTGCGACGACAGGATCAGACCGGGGTAATGCCCCGTAAACAACAGGTTACTACCGCCCCCCAGAACCATTCTCGGCCTTTCTTTCAGATATCCTTCTTCAAATAGTTCTTCCAGGTCGGTTTTGGAAGAAACTACGATAAACCGGTGGGTACGCACCTCAACGCCAAAGGTGGTAAACGTTTTTAAACAAAAGTCTTCACTTATTAACATACTATCCAAAGATATAAAATCGATACAATATTCCCGTCTTCTTTCAGTTATTATATAAAAGTTACTATAGGCCTTTTATACTGCGCACCTTTTGTCCAGAAAAATAATTGTATCGGTCATCAATGATCTGGTCACTGACCAGCGGGTAGCCAAAATGTGTAATTCATTGACCGGGATGGGTTTTGACATTTTGCTTATAGGCCGGAAATTAAAAGGCAGCTTACCCATGGACGATCGTCCTTACCAAAGCCTGCGGATGAAGCTGTTTTTCACCAAAGGCCCCTGTTTTTATGCGGCATTCAATCTCCGGCTTTTTTTCCAGTTACTTTTCAGGAAAGCTGATCTGTTGGTAGCCAACGACCTGGATACGCTGCTGCCGAATTATCTGGTGTCAAAAATGAAAAGAATACCTCTTGTTTACGACAGCCATGAATATTTTACGGAAGTACCGGAACTGGTTAACAGAAAACGGGTTCAAAAAATCTGGAAAAGCATTGAACGTCATATATTTCCCAAATTAAAAAATGTTATAACTGTCAACGATTCCATTGCCGAACTATATGAAAAAGAATATGGCATACGCCCGGTTGTGGTCAGAAATATCCCCTCGGCAAAAAGGATAACCGTTACGAAAACACGGCGCGAACTTGATCTTCCCGAAGATAAGTTTATCCTCATCCTTCAGGGGTCAGGCATTAATGTTGACCGGGGTACTGAAGAGATAGTAGAAGCCATGCCGTCTATTACGGAAGAAGCCGTTTTGCTGATTGTTGGCAGCGGGGATGTGATTGATATATTAAAAGATAAGGTTAAGCAACTTAAACTTGACAAACGGGTAATCTTCAAACCGAAACAGCCTTATCAGGAGCTCATGCAATACACAGCCAATGCCGACCTGGGTCTGACACTGGATAAAGACACCAATCTGAATTACAGATACAGCTTGCCTAATAAACTTTTTGATTATATTCATGCAGGAATTCCTGTTCTGGCATCATCTTTGCCTGAAATAGAAAAAATTATCAAACAATATAAAATCGGTGATTTCATTTCTTCCCACAATCCTGTTTCAATAGCTGCAAAAGTGAATGAAATAGTTGAAAATAAGACGTTAATGAACGATTGGAGAAAAAATATTATTTTTGCAACCCAAGATTTAAGCTGGGAAAAGGAAGAACAAATATTAAAACAGGTTTACAGCAGGCATGTCTGATTTACATTTACATATTATTTCTTTTGACATACCTTACCCGGTCAATTACGGTGGCGTTATTGATGTTTTCCATAAAGCAAAAGCATTAACGGAAAAGGGGGTGAAAGTTCACCTTCATTGCTTCCAGTACGGTAAAAAACCCAATTCTCTACTCAACGATCTTTTTTACGAAGTTCACTACTACAAACGTGACGTTTCCAAGAAGCATCTTTTCAAAAGTATTCCTTATATCGTCAGTTCAAGATATTCCGAAGAATTGGAAAACAGGCTGGCTGAAGATAATTACCCCATTCTGATGGAAGGGCTTCATACAAGTGCATTACTGGAGAACGAAGCATTGTGTAAAAACCGGAAAATGATTGTGAGGCCACATAACATTGAACATGAATATTATCAAAATCTGGCCAAAGTTGAACCTGATATTTTTAAAAAATATTATTTCTACAACGAGGCTGTAAAACTCAGGAAATACGAGAATATTCTTGAAAAAGCCGACCTTCTGCTGGCCATCTCAAAAAATGACGAAATATATTTCAGTAAGCATTTTAATAATGTAGCCTTTGTTCCGGCTTTCCATCCTTATAAGAAAGTCAGCAGTATTACAGGAAAAGGTAATTATGTATTGTATCATGGCAATCTTTCCGTAGCCGAAAATACCAATGCCGCTAAATTTCTTATAACGCACGTTTTTGATGATCTGGATATCCCGCTGAAAATTGCCGGGTTAAACCCACCGAAAAACCTGATCAACCTGATCAATAACGGACACGGGAAAGATATTGAACTGATCAGCAACCCTGATGATGAAACATTAGGTGATCTGATTAAAAATGCACAGATTAATATTTCCGTTACGGCACAACAAACGGGCCTGAAACTGAAATTACTGAATACATTGTATAATGGCCGTTATTGTCTGGTGAATGAGAAAATGCTCAGCGGCAGCGAACTGGACGACCTCTGCATCATTGCCAACGATCATGCCACTATGAAGAGAAAGATCAGGAGTTTATTTGATCAGGAGTTTGACGAAAACATCATTAACGAACGGAAGCATAAACTTACCTCCATCTATAACAACGGTCATAATGTGGAACATTTAATTGAGCTTATTTCCTGAGCTGAACACTTTACCGTCTTCACATTTGATGATTTTTCCCGGAAACTTATGGATAATGTTGTAATTATGCGTAGCCATAATCACCGTCTTTCCTGATTCGCAAATTTTAAGTAATAACCGGATAATGTCGTTAGATGTTTCCGGGTCAAGGTTGCCGGTAGGCTCATCAGCCAGGATCACATCAGGATGATTGAGCAGAGCCCGTGCGATAGCTACCCGTTGCTGTTCGCCACCGGAAAGACGATGCGGCATCGTTTTCAGCTTATCCAGCATATCCACCTGCTCCAGGACTTCCAGTATTCTCTGATTGATCTCCTGTTTATTTTTCCAGCCTGTGGCCTTTAGCGTAAACCTGAAGTTCTCTTCCACATTTCTGTCTTCAAGCAGCTGAAGATCCTGAAAAACAATGCCTAATTTTCTTCTCAGATAAGGAATATCTTTTCTTCTGAGTCTTCTCAGATCATAACCACAAACTATGCCCTCCCCTTCTTTCAACTCAAGATCGGCATACAATATTTGCAATAAACTTGATTTACCACTGCCTGTTTTCCCGATCAGGTAAACGAACTCCCCGTTTTTGATATCCAGATCAACATGTTCCAGGATTAACTTCTCGCGTTGATAAACCGATACCGACTGAAGTTGTACAATTGATTGTTCTTCCATAAGATCCGGGCTTCTATATGGAGCAAAGATAATTAAATCAGGTTGCCGTTTATACCATTCCAGTAAATCCCATGAAGGCCAATGCCAGAATACCGGCTACAACCAATGCAATAGGAACACCTTTCATGCCTTTAGGCACTTCCATCAGGTCAAGATGCTCGCGAATGCCTGCAAAAAGGACAAGTGCCATCGTAAAACCTATGGCTGTTGACATGGCAAATACCACACCTTCCATCAGGTTAAACTCTTTCTGAACAGTAAGAATGGCCACCCCAAGAACAGCACAGTTGGTTGTAATCAGCGGCAGAAAAACACCGAGGGCCTGATACAGCGGAGGACTTACTTTTTTCAGAATGATCTCCACCATCTGAACCAGAGCAGCTATAATAAGGATAAATACGATGGTCTGCATAAAACCCAGGCCAAACGGGTTCAGCACATAATACTGTAAAACCCAGGTTACAATTGTGGCCAGTGTCATCACAAACAAAACGGCACCACCCATGCCAACAGAGGTTGATAATTTGCCCGATACGCCAACGAACGGGCAGATTCCCAGGAACTGGGCAAGTACGATATTACTTACAAATATGGCACTTATGACTATTACAAAATATTCCATGGTTTATTCTGTTTATGATTTTACCAATTTATTCATGAGCGCAATCAGATATCCCAGGGCAATAAAAGCACCCGGAGCTAAAATGAATACCAGCATCAAATCGCCTTTAATGAGTTCAAAACCGAAAATATTTCCGCTACCGAGCAGCTCGCGAACAGCCCCCAGGATCGTCAGTGCAAAAGCAAAGCCCAGCCCCATACCCAGTCCGTCAACAACAGAAGACCAGACCGTATTTTTCGAGGCAAAAGCTTCCGCCCTGCCAAGTACGATACAGTTAACAACAATCAGCGGGATAAATAACCCCAGTGCTTCAAACAGCGCCGGAGTATAGGCCTGCATGGTCAATTGAACAATGGTTACAAATGAAGCGATAATTACAATAAATGACG
>Ga0256913_10001638_pt1 | contig 11496 bp, 7 predicted proteins | sample Axial_MatmetaG_FD_185970 | JGI IMG/M metagenome (GOLD analysis project Ga0256913, IMG submission 185970) | Deep-sea worm associated microbial mat communities from Axial Seamount, Juan de Fuca Ridge, Pacific Ocean - Axial_Mat | ecosystem: Environmental > Aquatic > Marine > Oceanic > Microbial...
GTTGAAGATTATGATAAGTCTCTTTATTATTATTTTAATTTAGTTAAATATTACAAAAATTCACCGTATTTATTACTTTCTTTATATAATATTGCCGCGATAATGGAAGAAAAAAACGAGATAGATAATGCTGTAAAAATATATAATTATATTATTGATAATTATCCTGATAATCCGCTTTATAATAGAGCAAGCTTCAGGTTAGCAATGCTTTTGGAGGCACAAGGTAAATATCTTGTGGCTTTAAAAGTTGTTTCAAAAATTGATAAGAAAGGACTTATAGTTGATGATAGATTAAAAATTAATGTTTTGAAAGGGGTATTGCTGGTAGAGTCCGGTAATATTAATTCCGGTATTGATATATTAGAAAAAACAGATTTTATGTATCTAAAACAAAAAAGGAAAAAAATAAAATTTGATACATATTTTTGGGGTTGGGAAAGATTTACTGTTGCAGAAACAATTTTTGCGGAGTTTAAAAATGCAGGAGTCGTTCATAGAGAGCAAGAGAAAATGAAAATGGAGTTAGAAAAAAAAGCAGAATTTTTATTGGATTGTCAAAGAGAGTATTTTAAAACAATCCGGATTGGTTCTGCTTATTGGGCTACCGCTGCTGTATATAAAATAGGGTTACTTTATGAGTATTTTTATTTGGAGGTTTCAGCAATTAAACCACCTGATTCATTAACCGAAGAGGAAAAAAATGTATATTTTGAAGAATTGCACAAAATTATGAGTCCTGTAATTAAAAAAGCAATAACCGCATATAAAAAAATTATTTATTATTCAGGAATGTGGGGGGTAAAAACCGAGTGGGTTGAAAAAGCAAGGAGGCATTTGGAGATATTAAAAGAGTTAAATAAAAAAATAATTTGAATAAATATTTGACAGAATTATCTTCTTTTGATAAATTTAATAAAATGTTTAAAAATAAAAAGGTATTTTATATTTTAATATTAGTAGTTTTTTTTGGTAGTAGTTCTCTGTTTGCAAAAGATAATTATGATAAAGGAAGTACTGACTCTACTACTTTTGAGGAGATACAACTTCAGCCGGAGGAGATTTCTCCGGAGGTAATAGAGTTAGAGCCTAATGCTGTTACATTTGAAGAAATTTCACCTAAAGAAGAGGTAATAGAAGAATTACCTAATGATAGTAATAAATTTCAAGTATATGTACCACAATTACAAGAGATATCTTCTGATGAATTTGCACAGTCCCAACAGAAATCAATTCAGTTTGAGGAATTTACTCCTAAGGAAACTGTTGTAGAGAAACCAAAAATGAAGGAAGAGGTTCAATATGGAGAGATTGAGGAGGTACCTATAACAACAACTCCTCATGAAGTTGAGGCTTTTGAAAATCCGGTTCCTACTCCGCAAGAGGTTAAACCGGTAGTACAAATTGCACAACAATCAGCTCCGCCGCCACCACCTTCTGCACCACCACCACCTATTGCACCTTTAGCACCACCGCCTGTACCGGCAAATAATACTATACCGCAACAAATAATGCCGACACAAAGGCCTACGGTTAATTTGTCGGTAGGAAAAGAGTATAAGGATCAATTATCTGATTTGGCTCAAAAATTAGCTATGTTAAAAGAGAGAGTTTTAGAGGCTAAAACCAGAATAGTTTCTTACGGTGAGAGATTAACCAAGGGTTTTACCAGTGGAACAAAGGTGACATTTAAAGGCACAAATGGTTTAGGTGATGATTTTAAAATAGGAAAGATTACCGTTTGGTTTGATGGTCATCAGGTATATTTAAATGAATTTGGGAATAATGAGATTGTTCCTAAAGAGATAAGTTTTTATAAAGGAAGTATTTTGCCGGGAAAACATAAAGTTGATATCTCGGTTGTTTTAAATGGAGATGAGGGACTTTTTGATTTTTCATATAGTGCAAAATTAAAATTAGATGCAAGTAAATTCTTTAATGCAACGGAAGGAAAAACGGTTCATATTAACTTAAAATTAATTGATAAAGGTGGTTGGTTTACTGCTATAGAAGAAAAACCACTTGCTACCTTTGAGATTACAAGCGAGGACTCATACTGATAGTTGATGAGATGGCAGAAAGAAATATTTTTACTTTTTTCAATATTGTTTTTAACTGTTTTATCAGTAAATCTCTATTCTGATTCTTATCAACAGTATCAAGAAACAATTAAATTAAAAAAACTCTATAAACAAGGTAAATCATTTTTTAATGCAGGTAATTATTCTGTTGCAATTCCCTTTTTTCAAGATATATTAACTAATAAAAATATACCACCAAAGGCATTGTCCTATGTTTATTATTATCTTGGGGAAAGTTATTTTAAAATACATTTATATTCAAAATCAAGAGAGATGTTTAATAAGTTGTTAAAGTTAGATTATGTTCCAAATAAAAGGAATTTATATAAACGATTAATTGAAATTTCGTATATGATAGATGTTCCGGATAAATTTTTGATATTTGCAAAGAGTAATATTTCCAATGTAAGTATGGCTGATGTAAGTGAATGTTATTATTTAACCGGTAAAACTTATCTGATAAATAAAAAGTATTCTTTGGCTGTTTCGGATTTTTCTAAGATTGAGAAGGATTTTATTTGGTATGACAATGCAAAGTATTATTTGGGTTATGCTTATTTAGGAAGTAAGAAAAGTGATCAAACAGAAGAAATTTGGAGTACATTACCAAGTAATTATAAGGATATAGAAACAGTGTTTTTTAATTTAGCTGTTTTAAAGCAAGATAAAGGTATGTATTCGCAAGCGGAAGAATATTACGAGAAAATTACGGCAGGAAGTAGTTATCAGGATAAAATTTTATATAACAGAGCTTGGATTAAAATATTTAATCAAGATCTTGACGGAGCATTGGAAATGCTCAAATTGCTAATAAGTCGTTATCCGGAATCAAAATTGCTGCCTGAAGTTGCAAATATAGTCGGCTACATTTTTTTAGCAAAAGATGATTTTCAAGGAGCATTTGTTTATTTTAATAAAAATATAGTTATTTTTAAAAATTATGAGCAGCAACTTTCTTTATATAGGCAAACCCATGGAGAATCAAATAAGTTTTATAACGATCTTGTAAAGCCTGCTCCAAATTCAATAACTCTGCCTGTTGTAATAAGGAAATGGATTCTTGATGATAAGAAAATAAAGAAATCAAATTTATATATTGATGAAGTCGAAAAAATAAAATTATTAATATCTGATATTAAGAGTACATTAAATGATTTTGCCATAAAAAGTTTATCACCTGATATTTCAAATAAAAGTCCTGCTCACATGGATATGCAGACTTTGGAAAATGTTTATACTCAGTTGTTACCATTATTGGATAAGTTGATGAAAATAAAAGGTCTTTCTGTATTTAATTATATGTGGGGCAGTGAGAAACTTATTTTAGATAGAATAAGATTGTTAAGGAGATCGTTAATTAGTTTGGAAGGGTATCCTGATAATGTTATTGAAAATGTATATAAAAAGCATCAGGAGATAAAGAAAATAAGAGAGTACATGTTGCAAATAAATCCAAAAGCAATAGAGGGTAAAGATGTTGTTAATATTAATAAAGATAATTTAAAACTTACAATACCTTATTCAACTCAAGTTCTTGAAAAGTTTTCAATGGAAGACGGTATTCTTGTTCAAATGATGTTTAATTCTTATATTTTAAATGAGTGGATAAAAGAATCTATTGAATATTCTTATAGATTGGAAAATAGAATGATTGACTTAGTTTTATTGAGACTTGGAGTTTATCATAACAGGAATTATCGATTTTTTTATCAAATTGATGAAGTTTTTCAGGATGGTATAGGTATTTTAAATTTAATTTTAAATATTAAAAAGAATGTAGATAAAATCGAAAGAAAGGCTTTTATTGATTATTATTCATATAGTGTTTCGGAAGGTGCAAATTTAAGTGATATTTTTGCTCAATTAGATTATTTAAAGAAGGAGTTGTACGTATATCGAGGATGGCAGGCAAGAAAGAATCTCGTAAATTTAAATAATAAACTTCATGATTACAGGGTAAGATTTAATGCCGGGGTAATAAATGTTGCATGGAATTCAAAAAAGAAAGACGATCAATTGGCATTAAGTCTTTTAGATGAAAAACAAAGAAAGATAGAAGAGTTAAATAAGTACTATAAATGGGCTGTTGCACCAATAAAAGAAAAAGTTTCTAAGGATAGGCTTAAAAAAGATTTAGCTGATTATTATGAATTGCTTACAAAATCAAGTAAGAAGGATTCTGTTTATAATAAACATATAAGAGATATGGGGGATATGGTAACTCAATTGTTAGAGCAATATTATAAAATAAATGAGGTAATTAAGAGATTGCAGAAAAAACCTTTTGAAGACCAATAAATATGAAAATAATTATTAATTTGTTATTTATTATTTTATTAATTCCAACATTTCTTAACGGATTTCAATTGGAAGATATAGGTTCGGAAACAAAAGAGGTTGAGTCAATAAGATTCAGAATAAAGATTTTTCACGATAGGTTAAATTATAGAATTAAAAAAGTTGAATCAATATTAAATGAACGAAAGAGTAAGGAAGAAGAAAAAATTGAGTCGGTTTATCAAGATAAGGTTGATGAAATAAGGTTAAAGGAGAGGGAAAAAAGAAAATATCTTATCTCGATTTTAGAAGATTTTATTATTTCAAATAAAGGTAGTAAAGAGATTGCTTCACCTATGTTGATGTTGGCAGATCTTTATTATGATGAAAATAATGATAATTTTTTAGATAAAATGGATAATTATACAAAACAATTAGAGGCATTTTCAGAAAACAAAATAAAAAAAGAGCCGGAGTATCCTACTTTAACTTATAATAATGCTATTGAATTATACGAGGAGTTTTCTCAGGAATTTCCTGAGAATAAGCGATTGGCAGAGGCTCTGTATATGGAAGGGTACTGTTATCAGGAGATGAATGAAGGGAAGAAAGCATTTGAATATTTTAACAAACTGGTAAATACAAGTCCGAATAGTAAATTAGTTCCTGAGGCATATTTTCGTATAGGAGAGTATCTTTTTGATGATGCACAACTTGAGGAATCCATTAAGGTTTATAAAAAAGTTATTGATTATAAAGATTCTCTGTTATATGATAAGGCTTTATATAAGTTAGGTTGGTCATATTATAGATTAAGCTTATATGATGAAGCGGTATCGTATTTTATTAAAGTAATTGATTTTAGTGAAGAATCGACTAATTCTGTTCATTCTTCTATGCGTTCTGAAGCAATAAAATATATTGCAATAAGTTTTTCAGATTGGACTGGCTTGTCCGGTTTAACGGAATATTTAAAAAAAATTGGCGGTAGAAATTATGAGTATGTGTTATATAAAGCTCTTGGTAATGTATATGTTGATATAACCAATAAAGATGATGCAATTAAAACATATAATTATATGGTGGAGTTATTTCCATTAAATAGTGAAGATCCTGAAATACTTAAAAAAGTTATGGATCTTCAAATTAAAAATCATGAGTTAGAGCAGTCATTTGATACTAGAATGAAGATTGTTCAATTATTTAATCCTTTTTCAGATTGGTACAGTAAACAAGAGGATGATGAAATTAAAAATAAAACAAAAAAGATGGTTGAAAATCTCTTATATGAATATGCAAAATATTTTCATGCAGGTGCCCAAAAATCTAAAAAGAAAAAAATTAAAAAAGAGAATTATATTAAGGCTGCAGAGGGATATAAATTGTATTTAAAACTATTCCCCGGCAGTATTAAAGAGACTGAAATTACTTCTTTGTTAGCTGATATTTATTATGAGTTGAAAATGTATAATGAAGCAGGAGAACTATATAAGAGAATTACCCAGCTTGTTGCTGATCCCAATAAAAAAGAGTTTACTGAAGCTGCTTATAATATGGTGTTGTCCTATACTAAATGGATGAAAAATTATGAAAATTCTGCTGAAGGTAAAGATTTTTTAAAAAACTTGAAAAAACAAGAGAAATTAAATACAAAAGTTAATACTGTTAAGGCAACAACATCTCCTACAGAGTCTTATAGTATTAATATTACATACGGTAGAGTGCCGGTACAGGTAAGAAAATTAATAGAAATAAATCGGTTTTATATAGAACTTTTTCCTGTAGGTAAGAAAACTATTAAGGTTATTTATAAAACCGGCGAGATCTTGATGAAATACCATGCTTATGAATCGGCAATAAATGAATTTGAAACTATTATTTATAAGTACCCTACAAGTAAACTTCTTTTAGATTCCGTAAAGAATATTGTAGCATGTTTTACAATTATGAATAAGTATGGAGAGTTATATAATTGGGCTGAAGCAATTTTAAAACTCCCTGCCGGTAAAAATGAAAAAGTTAAAAGTATTTTAAAGAAAATTCTTGCCGGTGCTATTTTTAAAGATGCTAAGAAATATGAAGTTGATGATAATAAACCTATGGCATTAAAAACATATTTAGAAATATTAAAGAAATATCCTGATGCTAAATTTGCAGACAAGGCGGTATATAATGTTGGAATTTTATATGATAAAATAGGTAAATATGAGAAAGCCATCGAGATGTTATCTTCTCTTCCAGATAAATATCCTAAATCAAAATTGGCTCCGGGGGCGTTGTTATTTTCCGCAGAAATTAGTGAAAAAGTTTATGATTTTTTAAATGCCGTAAATCTTTATCTTAAATTTGTAGAAAAATATCCCAGAAATAAAAAAGCTGCCGATTCATTGTATAATGCAGCAGTATGGGTAGAAAAATGGGGTGAGTACAGAAGGTCGGCAGAACTTTATATGAAATATTATAATAACTATCGTAAAAGAAAAGATAGAGCCCTTATACTATTTTTTGCGGCAGATGATTACTATAAAATAGAAGATTGGAATAATTCTATTAGGTTGTTTTCAAAATATCTGAAATTTAGGGAAAAAGATAAAAAATTCCGAATGGATGCTCTTTATAAATTATCTCTTTGTTATAAAAATTTAAATAAAATGAAAGAGTATTATAAAACTTTAAAAGTCATTAAAAAGGTGTCAGTTGAATATAGCAAAAAGGGAAAACAGGTTGATCCATATTATATAGCAATGGCAGATTTTGAATTTGCAGAGTTCTTATTTAAAAAATATAATAATATTGAATTAAAACTTCCCTCAAGGAAGATGAAAAAATTATTAAAATTAAAAGCGGAATATCTTAAAAAGGTTGTTAAAAGATATTTTGGTATTATTTCATACGGGGATCCGTCATGGAGTGCCGCTGCTCTTTATAAAATTGCCGTAGCATACAGAAGATTTGCCGATGCTCTTTACAATGCTCCTATACCGTCTAAATTAACGGAAGAAGAGGTTGATATTTATAGATCTACCCTTGAGGAACAGGCTTTTCCTCTTGAAGATAAAGCAACAGAATATTTTACTAAAGTTATTCAGTTGGCAGCAAAATTTAAAGTTGAAAATGAGTGGACGGAAAAGGCAAGAAATTATCTTGCACAGTTTAATGAAGAGTATGCTAAAAAGAGAGGTAATGAAATCTTTCTTTTTTCTGAAAATGATCTTTTTCTTGTTTTCCCGAGAACTGATGAAAAGAATGATTGGGTTAGAATTGTAAAGGGAAAAGTTTATTATAAAAATGAGTTAAGACTTGAATACAGTAATAAATTTAAGAAAAAGGCATTTTATCTTGAACAGAAAAAGATTCTAGATAATACATGGCGAGAAAACCTTGTGATAGATTTAATTGATCAATCTATTCCTTTAAAAGCACTTGTTCCGGAGAGCAAATGAAAATAAGAAGTTTTTTTGTATTAATTATTATGCTTTTATCTTTTTATTCTTGTAGTCAAAAAGTAAATATCATTTCCGGTTCCAAAAATACTGAAAGCAGACATAAAAAACAGTTGTATAATGGTAGAAATATTAAAATTCCTAAACAGATCAATCTGTTATCAAAAAAAGAAAAAAAATTGTTTAAAAAATATAAATTGTTGTTGTTAAGAAATTCAGAGAAAGCAAAGATTCATTATAATTTAGGCTTATTATATTACAAAATGGGACTCCTTAATGAAACATATAAAGAATTAAAAGAAACCCTTAAAATTAATCCTTCATTTATTCCGGCAATTGTTGCTCTTTCGTCATATTATAAAGATAGAGGACAAGTAGATAAAGCTGTGAAATTATTGGAACAATTAAAAAAATTAAATGTTGAAGATCAGACTGTAAATATTGATTTGGCAATTCTTTACAGGAAGATTGGTTTATTGGATAAATCATTAAAATTGTCTTTAGAGGTAATAAAAAAATACGGTTTAGTTTATGATGCATCATTTAATGTAGGTTTGGTATACCTAAAAATGGGAAAAAACTATTTGGCAAGAAGTGTTTTTCTTAATTTGGAGAAGATTAAACCTAAAGATGCAAGATTACATTTAAGTTTAGGTATTGTTTATCAAAATATTAATAATTTTTCTCTGGCAATTAATGAATATCAGACGGCAGTTAGTTACGACACTTCCATATATGAAGCATTAAATAACTTAGGTACTATATATCTTATTCAGGATAAACCTGACAAAGCGGAACAATATTTATTAAAAGCTGTAACGGCAAATCAAAATTTTTATAAAGGATTTCTAAATTTAGCAATTGCTCAGAGAAAACAAGAAAAATTTAGTATTTCAATAAATAATTATAAACGAGCTATTTCCATCAACCCTTTCAGATACGAAGCATATTATGATTTGGCACTACTTTATTCTGATTATAAATTTGATCCTATTAAGGCATTAAAGTATTGGGTAAAGGTAAAAGAGATAATTAATGAAGATAAAAATGATAAACTTTCTCAAAATGTTGACGGAAGAATCATTGCTGTAGCTCCTAAGGCTTGGGAGAAGATGAAAGAATTAGAGGAAACTTTAAAGGTAAAACAGTATCCAAAACCGATTACCGATTACAGTAATAGCGTGTCCGATGAAGCATATCCGAGTGATAATTCTGCATCAACATATAGTGAGGGAGTTACGACAGGTTCGTATCCAAATTCAAATACTACATATTCTATTGGCATGACTTCATCTTCCTTAAAGGATGGAGTAGAATATAATAAAAATACTACATCTGAAACTTCTCCATATCAAACTTCTGTAACTTTGCCGTCATATAATGAAAGTGTAACTTCCTCATTAAGTAGGGTGCCAAAACAAGAGAGTCGTGAGGTTATTGAGCCTAAGCCGGAAGAAAATATTACGGACAATTCGGATATTAGCGAGTATCCGAAAAAAGTTTCACAAGAGTCTAATCAAAAAATAATTCCAACATATAATAATGTTGTAACCCTATCAACTGATCAAGATAAGTCTTCAGATGAATTGAAAGTTGATAATAGTCAAGATAATCAAGGTAAACAGGAAAAAGATGATTCTGTAAATCATTATCCTGACAATGTGACTGCATATCCTAAACCATCTACGGATATCAATCAAAATATGATAAAGAAAGAGTAATAATTAAATATAGTGTGAAATTTTTTCTTTAGTAATTTCTCCCTCTCTTATTACCGTTTTTGTTAATGTGTTAAAAATTGTACTGGGAGTTTTATTGTATGGTTTACCTTCCAAAATTCCGGAAATTTTGTCTGAGAAAATTAAGTTTATTTCTTCAAAGGTTTTTGCCGGTTTATTATTGCTAATGTTGGCACTGGTTGAGATTATTGGTGTGTTTAAATAAGTAAAAAGTTTTTTAATTGTTTCATGGGGCGAAATTCTTAAAGCAACAGTTTCTCCGGGAAGTGCAGAAAGATTTTTATTTTTACGGAAAATTAAGGTTAAAGGTCCCGGCCAAAATGTGTTCATTAAAATATAATCTTTTTCAGAAAGATTTTCGGTTAGTTTATCTACCCATTGTGTATTTGGTATTAGTAGTATATAATTTTTGCTATCTTTTCTGTTTTTTATAATATTAATTTTATTATGAATATCTTTGCAGAAAGGATTTCCGCCTATACCGTAAACAGTTTCCGTAGGATAGGCTATAATTTCTCCTTTTTCAATAAATTGTGCTGCATCATTTGGTTTAAGAATCTTCATTTGTTAATTCGTCTTGCAGTGTTTTATTATCACTAATTACTTTTTCTGCCATCTTTTTTCGTTTCTCTATAAGAGTTTTTTTAATTTTTTCATTTTTTAATCCTAAAATTGATGCTGCCAGAAAAGCTGCATTTTTAGCCCCCATTGAACCTACTCCTACTGTTGAAACAGGAATTCCAGGTGGCATTTGAACTATTGAAAACAAAGAGTCAATTCCTTTTAACGGTGAACTGTCAATAGGAACTCCTATAACGGGAATAATAACTTCCGCTGCGATAACTCCCGGTAAATGTGCTGAAGCTCCTGCTCCTGCAATAATTACCTCGACACCCTTTGAAACTGCATTTTCAACAATCTCTCTCATTTGATTAGGGGTCCTGTGAGCAGAAGAAACAAAGACTTCATAATTTATTCCAAGTTCTTTTAGTGTATTCCAAGTATTCTTCATGATGTTTTTGTCTGAAATACTTCCCATAATTATTAAAACTTCAGGTTTATTCATTTTTGCCTCCATAATTACATTTTAGATTAGAATGAATAATTTCAATGGGAATTGTCCCCATTAATTTTTTAATATAATCATTATATCGTTTTTTTTGTTTTTTTATAAGAATAATTCTTTTAATATCTCTTTTATTTATTTTAATAGTATTTCTGTTTTTTTCAAGAAATCTTGTTATTTCCGAATCATTTACTTCTATGAATTTATAAATGAAATTATAGAGGTAACTTTTTATTTGATTTTTCATGTGATAATAAGATGCAACAGCGGTATTATCAAGAGAGTAATTTTTTAATGTTTCTCTATATTTCTTATTTTTAATCTGTTTTTCAATTTTCTTTGTATAAACATTTTCAAAATCGTTTATTGAGGTATTTTGGTATCCTATTCTTTTGGTTTCGTTATAAATTATAAAGTTTTCTATAATCCGTTTCTTATTTTTTATTATATACTGTTCCACTAATGTCGGTTTAGTTGATAGATTATCATTTATCATTTCTAAAACTGAGAATTTTTCTATATCCCATAAAGTTATGGAGCTGTTTTCTATTCGTATAATTACACAATTATTATATTTTCCTGTAGAAGGATTAAAAGCAAGTGTAGAAAAAAACAGTAATTTTAAAAAAATAAACAGGTTATTCATATTCTTTATGTATTTTGCTGTATGGTGTTACTCGGTTTCTACCATGCTCTTTTGAAAAATAGAGTGATTTATCTGCTACATCAACAATGTTGTTTTTTTCAAAAATTTCATTTGCTGTTGAAGCAACGCCTGCACTGACGGTTACCTTTATAAAGTTTTCATTGTCATAATAAAACTTGTGTTTTTCTACATCTTTTCTTATTCTCTCAGCCATTTTATATCCGTCTTTTTCTTTTGCAAATTT
>Ga0256913_10001639_pt1 | contig 11488 bp, 11 predicted proteins | sample Axial_MatmetaG_FD_185970 | JGI IMG/M metagenome (GOLD analysis project Ga0256913, IMG submission 185970) | Deep-sea worm associated microbial mat communities from Axial Seamount, Juan de Fuca Ridge, Pacific Ocean - Axial_Mat | ecosystem: Environmental > Aquatic > Marine > Oceanic > Microbial...
ATAAGTATGGATTCATCACCATTTTCTATGAAGTAGGGGTGGCATTGAAAAGGATCATTTTCAAGATACATTCCCACCCAGTAAATGTTTGGTGCAATAGATACACACTCTTTGTAGTTTATTTTCTTAGGCATCGGCTCCAAACCATTTTAGTTGTTCTCTAAGTTCTACAACTTTTCCAACAACAATAAGTGCAGGTGTAGGGATATCTTTAGCTTTAGTAACTATATCTTGTAAAGTTCCAATAACAACACTTTGCTCTTTTGTAGTACCTTTGGAGATGACGGCACAAGGGTAATCTGTTGGCTTTCCAATCTCGATTAGTTTTTTAGATATTTGCTCCAAGTTATGCAATCCCATTAAAAAAACAATGGTGTCATCTGTTTTAAAGTTATTCCAAGGTATTTGAGATACTTTTTTATTTGGAGATTCATGACCTGTAACAACTCTAAAACTTACAGATACACCACGATGAGTTACGGGGATACCTGCATAAGCAGGTGCCGATATCGCAGATGTGATACCAGGGATAATTTCAAATTTGATATCTCTTTCATAAAGATAGTTAGCTTCCTCTCCACCTCTACCAAAAACAAATGGGTCACCACCTTTAAGTCTAACTACATTTTCATACTTTAGTGCATTTTGATAGATGGTTTCATTTATCTCATCTTGAGGCATGATGTGTCGTCCATCCTCTTTTCCAACATAAACAAATTCACAGCCATCTTTTGCCTCTTTGAGTATCTCTGGGTTAGCAAGACGGTCATATATAACCACATCAGCTTCTTGGATAACTCTTAGAGCTTTTAGTGTTAAAAGCTCCATGTCTCCAGGACCAGCACCTGTTAAATAAACTTTACCCATTATTTAGCTTCCTCGTAGATAAAAATACCTGATGGTTTTTTAATTTTAAATACTTCTCTTTTTAACCACCAACCATCTGTATTTATAAATGCCACTTTATTGCTATCATTTACAGATACATATAACAGTGGTTTCTCTTTTGACCATCTAACATGTAAAACTTTTCCGTCAAACTCAAATCTTTTAATAATTTTAAGTGTTTTAGTATCTATTATTTGGATAACTGGAAATTTTTCACCACTAAATGTTACTGCAAGATATTTTTTATCTGGTGAGAGTGAAGTAAATACAGGCAACCCCTCTGTTTCAATATTTTTTACAAATTTAAAATCAGATGTATAAACTAAAACTTTGTTGTCTCCAACAGCAGGGATAAATACATTTCCATCACTAATACTCCAAAAACCAAAGTGTGGAACTTTTAATACAGGTTTTCTGTCACCTAAGAGGATGTTTATCCTTTTATACTCCATCTTATCTAAATCAACTACACCAAAAAATGGACTTTGGAAAAAACCGGTAATGAAGTTATTGTCTTTTATCATCGCATCAAAAGGCATAACTCCAACATCATTAAACTCTTTGTATATTTTAAAATCTGGTTTACCTTTACCACCGTTTTTATCTTTTAAAACTGTGATTTTGTCATTGTCCATTTGTGAAAAGATTAAGTAGTTTTTATAAACTTTAATCCCAACATTTTTTGAACCTGTTACTATTTTTTTGATAGGGTTTAGGTCTCTATCTAGTATATCTACACTTTTATCATCATAGTTTGCAACTGCAACATAGTTTTTAGCTATAACAAAACCTATGGCACTGTCACTAGTTTTATACTCTTTTAGTATCTTCTCTTTTCTTGGGTCAAATTTTATAACATATCCATCTCTACTAATTAGGTAAGCATCTTTGCCATAAAATTTAACAACTCCATGGTTCATGTTGTGCATATTTTTCATATGAGATTTTGGTAAACCATCCTCTATAATTGCCAAAGAGCTACTCTCCCTCTCAACAACAAATATCTTCTCTTTTGCATCTACACTGCTAAAGAGTGTTATAACAGCTATAAAGCTTAGTAATATCTTTTTAATCATAATTTATATATTCCTTCTTTCTTCTTGAGTTAAATAGCATGATGGGTCTTCACTCCATAAATCACCTGTAATTGCATAAGCACGAGCACGAGAGCCACCATTACAGATATCTATCTGATTACACTCTTTGCAAATTCCACCAATAAAATTTCTTGGATGAACTCTTAATTTGTCCAAAAGTTCACCTCCTTGCCAGATATCACTAAAATCTTGCTCTATAATATTTCCAACTGTTATTGGGAAAAACGGGTCAGGTCTTACATCACCTTCGGAGTTGATATTTAAAAGCTTTCTTCCAGCACTGTTTCCACCCCAAGCTACAAGTCTTTTTCTCATAGTCTCTTTTAAATCTGGATACTCTTGTGCAAATTTTTCTAAAAATAGCACAGCATCCATCTCCATATTTCCAGTAACTATCTCTATATCTCTACCATCTCTATAGTACTCAAATGCTTTGTTTAGTATATACTCAACTGCGACTCTTCTTTGCTCTTTTGTCAAATCCATTTTTAGGTTATCAAGTCCACGACCTGAATAAACAAGATGGGAGATATATATTTTTGGTATGTTGTGTTTTTCAACTAGATCAAAAATATACTCCAATGAGCCAAGAGTATCTTTTGTCATAGTAAATCTAATCCCAACCTTTGCACCAGTTGAGTTAGCAAGTAAAACTGCTTTTAGAGTCTCTTTAAAAGCACCTTTTAGACCACGAAAATAATCATGTGTCTCTTCATCTCCATCTATACTCACACCAACATAGTTAAATGTATCTACTATCTTCTTGATGTTACTTTTTGTAAAGTATAGCCCGTTGCTAGATAGGTATGTGATAATGCCGTTGTCTTTACAAAACTCTGCAATCTCAAAAAGGTCTTTTCTTGTTAGTGGCTCTCCACCTGAGAAGATGATAAACTTTATACCATTTTCTTTCATCTGTAAAATAGTCTTTTTTATTTGAGGGGTAGTTAAAGTGTCAACTTCATCAAGAGTTGATTTTGAGTAGCAGTGAAGGCATGAAAGATTACATCTGTTTGTAAAGTTCCAAATAGCGATAGAGCCATCAAGAACCCTTTGTGACTTACCTTCAACAACTGATGAGATTAGATTTGTTAGTCTAAACATTATTTTTTGCCTTTATATGAGAGGATATATTTTGTTATAGCTTCCCTTTCATCATCACTTAGATGAAATTGAGTCATCACTGTTCGTTTGTATCCAAAGGCTTTATACATAGATTTTGGAGATATTATATAAGCTTGAATCTCATCTTTTGTTCTTTTTGAAGCTATCTCACTAAAAGGTGGTCCAAATGCAACAGCAGTTTGGTGATGACATCCCCAGCAGTAAGTTTCAAAAACTTTTTTACCACTTAAAGTATCTGCACTAAGTGAAACAAATAGCATTAAGATTATTAAATATATTTTTCCCATTTATGTACCTTTATTTTGGTTTTGTATTTTAGCAAAAAAAAACTTCTATTAAAGCCTTTAGTGGTAAATTAGAGGAAGAAATTAAAATATTTTTTAAAACAATTTGCTAAATTCATAGTTTATAGGTGGTCTCTTTCATCAATAAAGGTTTTGTTAAATTTTTATCTTTTAAATTTAACTCATTGGAGCAACTTGGTTTTGATAAAATAACAAACATTGAGACTTTAACAACATCGCCTTTTTTCATATTTGAAACTTTATATTTTAAAACCTTTTTTCCATCTGCTTTTAGGTTGTTTTCATAATCTAGTTTATATGCAAAAGCTGGGATTGAAACAGCTTTGTCATCATTATCTTTAAACTCTACTACAAAAGATGCTTTTTTATCTTCAAGTGGTGATGTTTTAAAATTTTGCCAAATTATCTTATTTTTCCTTGAAATAGTGATTTTAAGATATTTTAATCTTGCTGGATGGATTATTAAAGAGTGCGACATCTTATTATGCAAAGTGATATTAAGAGTGTTTTTTGATACTTTGATACCTATATCTACACTTTTTTCTCTCATAGATTTATCATGTATGCCTAAAAATTTGTGGCTATGGTGTGTTTTACGATTTTTCTTATCCATATCTTCCACTTTACCATTAACGCTTGGCATGTGACACTTTATACACTCTGTACTATCCTCATTTTCACTCATCGCATCAAATATCATAACATCATGGGAGTTTCTTTTATGGGAGTGACACCCATTACAAGCATATTTTTCATAGATTGGGCTATGTGTCATAGTGTGTTTATCACTTTGCTCAGGGTCTTGCAGTGAGCCATAAAGTGTTGGTTTGTAACCCTCTGCTTGTCTAGCCAAAATGATCTCATTTTTCTCGTGTGCTTTTTTGACAAAAGCGATCTGATGGCAATAAAAACAAGATATAGCATCTTTGTGTGTTTTGTTTGTAGAATCTGGTCTAGCTTTACCACTAATCAATTCTTTGAGATTGTTAGCTGCAGGCATATGGCATGAAGCACAATCATATGTTTTGAGACTTGCTTTGTCAGCTACTTTTCTATGCAATTCATCATTAAAGTATGTTTTAGAATGGTGTGAGGTTTGATATTCATCATAGATACTCTCATGACATTCATTACAATCTTTGTTTGTTAGATATTTTGCAGACAAAAGTATAAAAAAAAGTGAAACAATTAGAAGATTTTTTACCATATGAGCCCTTTTAAGTATTTAATTTTAGAACAACCTCTCTGCAAAAGCAGAGAAGTTATTAAAAATTAAGCACCAGGAACGTGTTGTCTGTGCTCAACAGAGTAAGTAAATGTAGGAGTTGTTAAATTTTGGATATATTTAACAAATTTACCAGTATCAGCTTCATAGATACCAATTCTACCTGTAGTCCATTCAGAGATCATTACCCATTTACCATGGTTAGCAGGCTCTGCATGAAGAAGTCTTGGTTGAACAGGGTTTTTAACTGCTTTTCCAAGTTTTTTAGGCATAGGTAAAAGTTTCTCATTACTCATTTTAGAAGCAACCTCTTTAACAGCAATTTTTTCATGCTGAGTTGCATCCCAAGTTTGGATAACTTTACCAGTTTTAGCGTCGATTAACTGACCCTCTTTTTTACCAACTTTGATAATTCTGTCAGTTTTAAGAGTTTCTTTGTTGATTAGATAAACTTGATTATAGTTTTCTTCACCACCAAGAACACAGTCATTCCAGATCCAAGGAGTATGCTCACTTGTACCTACGAAAAGACCACCACCAGCAGTTTTAACTTTTTTAACAATATCCCATTTTGGAGATTCCCAAATAACAACTAAACCTTGTCTAATGTTGTTTGTAGCATTAAGCTGTTTACCCATTTTTTTGTTGTACCAAGATGAACCTTGACCTGGGTGTGGCTTAGTTTTGTCACCAGTATAGATTTTTTTAACTAATTTTTTAGTTTTAAAGTCAACTATACCCATTAAATCAGACTGTTGAGAAGCGATTTGGAAATATCTACCATAGTCTTTACCTTCGTTTTCATTTAAGAAACAGTCATGTAAGATTTTACCGATATTTTTAGCTCTACCAACAATAGGGAAGTCTTTTTTAGAGTAGTCAATAATAAATACTGAACCAGCATCTTTAAGTGCCATTGCAAAGTATGGTCCGTATGGAGTATCTGCGATACCTGCAACACGAGACTCACCTTTTCCACCTTCAATTAGATCAACATTATCAGTAGCATAAACTTTTAGTGGCTCAAGTGTATGAGCATCACAAAGTACAGCACCACCTGGAGTGTAGTTACCAGCTAGAACATATTTACCATCTGGGCTAACTGCAAGACCACGAGATTCTTGACCAACTTGAACAGAAGCAACAGCTGGTTGTCCAGGAGCTGCAATATCAAACATTGTAAGTCTTCCAGATCTACTAATAGAGTAAGCATATCTAGGATCTTTTTTGTTAGTTACTGTAACATGCACAGCAAAACCAGCTTTGTGACGAGATAAAACTTTACCAGTAGTAGAGTCTATAAAGTCAACCAAAGAAGCATCTCTTTCTGTAGCAAAAGTGATATCTCTAACATCTTTTACATCAGCAGCATGTGGGTATTTCTTAGCTAGTGCATCAACATCAGCAAGTTTTTTCCATGTTTTATGTACACCATCAAAAGTTAAAGTTAAATGAACAGTGTTCTTCCAACCTTTTAACCATTTAACCATACCTTGAGCATCTTTTTTTGAAAAAGATGATTTCCAAGCTATCATAGATGTGCTTGGCACACCATTTAAAACAGTGTGTACTAGTTTTGCATCATCCTTCTTGCTTAGAGCTTTAGGTCTGATATCAGCACCAACACCACCTTGGTGGATAGGTCCGTGACAACCTTGACACTCTCTTTCGTAAGTTTTTGCATAATCCATAGCATATAATCCAGAACCTACAACCATCAAGGCAGCGGCCGACATAACCAATTTGTTTAATCTCATTTTATTTCTCCTTCTAAAACAAAGATATAGGGCAGATCTTAAGTTTATCCGTAGATACCCTTAAGAAATCTGCCAACAAGTTTAACCCATTTAATCTTAATTTTCTCTTTCTAAACGAGCTTTTTCCTGTTTATAAATCCAAATCATTGGAAGTACAATAATAGTGTGTAAAAAAATCGTTAGAGTTAGTGGACCTTGATTTAACATTGCGAAAAAACTAGGTACCACATCTGTTAATGGTTCAATCATAATATATCTCCTTATCTCTCATGTACTGGATTTTTACCAGTAGTAAGTAAATCTTTAACTAAGAATATGAAACCTAAGAATGTAACAACACCTAAGATAAGTCTCCAATCCATAGCTTGAGAGAACCATAAACCAGATTGACCATCAAAGTAACCTGCCCAAGTAGCACCCATTTGCGCACGAGAAACGAGAACCTGAACATATCCAGCGATAGTTAAAGATATAGTCATACCAACAACACCACCAGTAATCATACTAACACCCCAGATAGAAGCTTTAGTATTTCTCATAACTTTAATGCCATTAGTTCCCTGAACAGCAAGATACATCATACCGATAAGGATAGTTGCATAAGCACCAAAGAACGCAAGGTGTCCGTGAGCTGATGTAAACTGTGTACCGTGTGTGTAAAGGTTTACTTGTGGTAGTGTATGGAAGAATCCCCAGATACCAGCACCCAAGAAGTTACCAAATGCATTAAGAACAAACCAAGTAAATGCTGGTTTATTGTTAATTGTGTGACCATCAATAGAGTGACCCTCATAACCTTCAGCAATTTGAAGACCAGTTTCTTTCCCCCAATCATATAGTACATGTATAAACATTGCAACAAGTGGTAAAGGTTCTAACGCTGAGAACAATGCACCAATTTCCCACCAGTACTCAGGTGTACCGATCCAGAAGTAGTGGTGACCAAGACCTAGGATACCTGAACCAAATAGCATAGCTACCTCGATCCATAACCACATCTCAACAACTTGACGCTTAGCACCAATCATAGTGATAAGACCATAAGCAGCTAAAGCACCAACATAAACTTCCCATGTAGCTTCAACCCATAAGTGGATTACCCACCACCACCAGTACTGATCCATTGAGATATTGTCTGTAAAGAACATACCACAAAGATATAAACCAGCAAAAGCGATCATGTCAGCCATAAGTACAGTGATAATACCTGTTCTTTCACCTTTAATACCACTGAAGAAAAGATTTGCAACAAAACCAAGAGCAACAACAACGATACCCCAGTCTGCCCATCTTGGAGCTTCAATATATTCACGACCCTCTGTAATAAACCAGATAGTAGTTTCATCTGCTGGTCCAACTTGAACAAGTAGAAATACTAAAACAACAACAACGATAGCTGCTGCAAATACCCAAAATAGTAATTTACCAATTTTGATACCGATTGTTTCAATACCTGTTTCATCAGGTAACAACCAATAAACTGCACCAAACATTGCAAATACCATCCATACAACTAACGCATTAATATGTAACATTCTTGCTATTGAGAAATCGATAATCTCAAAAAGAAAACCTGGCATAACATATTGTATAGCTGCGATTAAACCAAAAAGTAGCTGTGCTCCAAAAATAATTGCTGCAAAAGTAAAATACCATGTAGCTAATTGTTTTGATTCGCTTCCAATGCCTGTTAAGTGATTACTTGCCATGAACAGCTCCTTTCATTCTTCCGAAGTTTCTTGGGAAACCATTTGTATCTATTGAAGACATATGTTTCAAGAAAGCAACTAAACCTTTAGCCTCTTTTGCAGTGATCCCAAGGTTTGGCATCATACGCTCATGAGTAGGGTATTGTGATGGATGTTGTAAAAATTCAGCCATTGCTTCCTCTTTAGTATCTTTTCCAGTCATTGCTTGCAATGATCCATCTGGTCCCCAAGCTGGGTCTAGCCATGCTTTTGAAAGATCTGGTGCATAGTATGCTCCATTTCCTAAAAGTGTATGACAATCCATACAGTTCTTAGCTTGTGATCCTAGTTTACCTAGGTGAAGTAGCTCTGCAGCTTCCTCCACAGACCAATCATCTTTTCCAAAAAACTTCTCTTTTTCCCCAATCACCGGTACTTCATGTCCACGCTTTGTGTCCATCTCGTAAGTGATCTTGTAATTAATAACTGTTGGAGCCGGAACTCTCTTCGTTACACCTGCTTTTAAGTCTGCATCTGTGCCCATAGAAATTTGACCCATTGTATCAAAAGTCAGCCAAATTAATAAAACAGAAGCAAATCCTGTGACCCATGCTGCTGAGCGTGCCCAGAAACGATTGTCACTCCATACGGATTTATTAGCCACTATATCCTCCTAAAATGTATAGTTGTAAATATACAAATATCAATGCTCATTTTCTTCATGAACTTGATTCTGCATATAATAGACTGCATGAGGGAGTAAAAGATACCCAATCATTGCAACCACTAAAGCTTTCGCTGTAAACTCACCTACATGCATCAAACTTCCCATTATATATAAACAATAGACAGTCAATAGCCAAAACAGATATGCAAAAGGCATAGTCCATTTTTTAAGCAGTTGAACTTTTACAGCTGTATATATACCAACATAGAACCCTCCAAAAACTAAAACAAGTGTAGAAGATACAAATATTGGTAAAAAATCATCTAAAGCTATCTCTGGTCTTATAACAGATGGATCCACCATAATTGAAACTCCTTTTTTTGCACTAGAATTTAGAATCGCTTGTAGTCTATTGTTTTTTGCTTTAAAGGAAGTTGATTTATGTCAACTCTAAGAATTAATTTTCTAATTTTATAAAATTTTCAGTATTAATGTAACTTTTTTACAAAAATATATTTTTATTTTTTAATTAAATTTAGTCATAATTTAGTCAAAAGTCGTAAGGTAGGGATTTGGAGTGGTAGTTATTATTAGCTATACTAATAATAACTATATATTTGTCTTATAATTAAAATTAAATTGATTATTTGTGTTCATCTATATCGTTAAGTAAAAGTATCAAATGTTGTTCGTATTCTTTAAGGATTCTTAAATATTCCCCTGTTTGAATATTTTGACTGTGCTGTATGTTTTCTTTTAGTTTTTGTGCAATATCATGTAGATTGTCTGCTCCAATATTTGCAGTGATTCCAACAATATCTAGCAGAAATCTATCTGCATGTTGAATCTCTTTGTTTTGTAGTAAAAAGGTAAGTTTGTTTGCAGAGTTTGAATAGGTGCTTACAAATTCGCTTAGTATCTCATCATAAAACGATTTATCCCCACCACATATTTGTAACCCTTTATTTCCATTTAACTCTTTTGTCATCACTATCTCTATATATTCATCACTCTCTTGAGGGGTGTTGCTATTGGATGAAGCTTTGCCATAGGCATATAAAATATCGTATAGAGCATCCATTTTAAGTGGTTTTTCAAGCTGCTCTTCCATACCGGCTTCTCTCATCTTCTTGAGATCATCAGATGCAGTATCTCCACTAAGAGCAACAACAACTATATGGTCGTATGCTGAATTTTGTCTAATTGTTCTAGTAGCTTCAAAACCATCAACTCTTGGCATGTGAGCATCCATAAGTATAAAATTAAAATTTGAATCTTTTTCTAATATATCTAAAGCTATCTGCCCATCATCAGCAATAGTTATATCTATCCCAGTATCAGCCAAAAGACCACCAATAACTTTTTGGTTGATTATATTATCTTCAGCGACTAATATTCTAATCCCCGCAAACTCTTTAAAATTGTCTTTTATAATCTTTCCATGTGGAGGAACATCTCTTTTTTGTCTTATGTTGCTTTTTGGTTGGCTTTGTGTTGGTTTCTTTTGTATCGGTTTTTCTTGTATCGGTTGGCTTTGTACTGGCTTATTTTGTACTGGTTGAGTCTGTATTGGTTGAGGTTTCTCTTCATAAACTTGTTGAGGTATGTTGGCAGCTATCTCCTGTTGGAAACTTTGTTCATCCATTAGAGTTTGGGTTTGAGTTGTGGGTTGCTCCTCATACTCTTCATTTTGTGGTTGAGTATCTAGCTCAATGGGTGAGAGTGTCTCTTTGCTTTTGTTTGCCATCTTTTTGCTATATGCTTTTTTTATCATTATATAAATAATAATAACAACTAAAATTGAAACAGCTCCAATTATCTCTGTCATATAAGTGTTTAATACATCTAAATACTTAGCAAAATCCATAACAAAACCCTTTGTTTTTAAAAATCAGTGTTAATCATACAATAATAAAAATTAATGTATAATTTAACTAAAATTATTTTAGAGGTTAGCTGTGCAAAATATACCACATGTACCAGTCCTATACAGAGAGGTTGCAGATAGTTTTAAAAACTTGGAAGATGCAACTGTTATTGATTGTACAATGGGATATGGTGGACATTCATCTATGATTTTAGAATCAAATCCACATGCCAAGCTTATTGCGATAGACCAAGATCAGACCGCTATAGAGTTCTCAACAAAGAGGCTTCAAAAATTTGCCCCTAGAGTTGAGATAAAAAAAGGTCGCTTTTCATCTGTTATAAAAGATATACTTGGCGAGGTGGATAAAACAGATATAAAAGGGATTTTGGCAGATATAGGTGTCTCCTCTCTTCAACTTGACCAAAAAGATAGAGGTTTCTCCTATGAGAGCGATAACCTTGATATGAGGATGGATAAAGATGCTCCCCTTAGTGCTGCTAATGTTATAAATGAGTATTCTAAAGGTGAATTAGAGAGGATACTTTTAGAGTATGGTGAACTTAGAAACTATAAAAAACTCGCATCTGTGATAGTTGAGAGTCGTCCGTTTTTCTCTGCAAAAGAGTTAAGTGATACTTTAAAACCATATATGCCAAGGGGTAAAAAGATCCACCCAGCAACACTTCTTATGCAGGCTGTTCGCATAGAGGTAAATGATGAGTTAGGGGAACTAAAGTCACTTTTACAAAATATAGAGGAGGCAAGATTTCCACATGCCAAGATAGCTATCATCTCTTTTCACTCTTTAGAGGATCGTATAGTTAAGCAAACATTTGCCAGATGGGCAAAGTCATGTATCTGCCCAA
>Ga0256913_10001640_pt1 | contig 11483 bp, 9 predicted proteins | sample Axial_MatmetaG_FD_185970 | JGI IMG/M metagenome (GOLD analysis project Ga0256913, IMG submission 185970) | Deep-sea worm associated microbial mat communities from Axial Seamount, Juan de Fuca Ridge, Pacific Ocean - Axial_Mat | ecosystem: Environmental > Aquatic > Marine > Oceanic > Microbial...
AGGGGAGATATAGGACGCTGAGGGACGCAGATTAAATTTCCGGATTGAACCTCTTCTTTACAGACAAGAATTCATAACTTAGAATAAATAATGGCAAAAGATATTGTTTATGCGTAAATTGCATTTTGTGTAATGCAAACTTTAACAAGTAGTTTTGTGACAAACCTTATTTTAAAATGTAACCTTAGTAGCATTGAAATGGCGGTAAGTTCAACCTTATTACCTTATTTGTAGGTGCGATATAATAATGTTTTAACGGCATGTCATGAAAGTTGAATATAACAATCTTTATACCCATTTTATCTTTACAACTTATCATCGTGAAGCTGTAATTCCTGAAAGAAACAGGGAACGGATTGAGAAATTTATTTCAGGTGTAGTACGGAATTATGATTGCAAAATATATGCGATTTATGCCAATCCTGAGCATTTGCATTTTCTTGTTTCACGTGCCCCCAATATATCTGAAGAATTTTTAGCTGATGTGGTTGAGAAAAGTACTACAAAATTTATTAATGAGAATAAGCTGGTAAAGGGAAGGTTTCGCTGGCAATCATCATGTTCTGCTTTCTCTGTTTCGAAAGGAAATGTTGACAGGGTCTGTAAATATATTCTGAATCAGCCTGAACATCATAAAACAACTTCATTCAAAGAGGAGTATGAGAAATTTATAAAATATTACGAAAAGACGATAAGGCCAATAAGGTAATAAGGTTGTTGTGATTTGAGATGATTTTGTACTAAGGTTTGATTCTGTAAATAAGGTTTTTAGAAGATGACTTATGCGTATCCTGCGTTCAGAATATGGATGTTGGAGTTTTAGCAAAAAATTCCAGGCAAAACATGGATAAACCTTATTTTACTGCAAAAACCTTAGTAGTTCAAATCATCCGCAAAGATTAACCTTATTACCTTATTGGTAATGTAACGCGATAATAATTTTTAAGAAAGTGCTTCCGTGAAAAGCAAAATCTTAGCCTTTGTGTTCGCAGTAAAAGCAAAAAGCGACAAAAATGCTTTTGTGACAAGCAAAAGCGAATGGTTTTGATGTAAGAGTGAAGTTGAAAATCCGGATTTATTGATTAATGGTTACAAATGCAATGCGGTCCAAAATATCTTTATTGTGTTTTTTTACAAATATTTACGAGGCTCTGCTGTTTTGGTTTATTAGCTCTGCAGCTATGTCCTAAAACATGTTTACTATTTGTTTGTTGTCATTGTAACGAACAGGGTAACCTGTTATATTTGCCGTAGTAACTTAAAATTAGAACAATGGATTTTGATCTTGTCATTATAGGAAGCGGTCCGGGAGGATATGTGGCCGCAATACGTGCTTCGCAGCTTGGAATGAAAGTAGGAGTGGTGGAAAAGGCTGAGCTTGGCGGAATATGCCTTAACTGGGGCTGTATCCCGACCAAATCGTTGCTTAAAAGTGCTTCTGTTTTCAACTACATCAAACATGCCGGCGATTACGGTATCACGGTAACCGGAGACGTAAAAGCCGATTTTGAGGCGATGGTCAAACGCAGCCGTGAAGTAGCGGCCGGAATGAGCAAGGGGGTTCAGTATCTTTTCAAGAAGAACAAAATAGAGCTCATTCAGGGGACAGGAAAGCTGATCAAAAAGAAAACAGTGGAGGTTATCGCTGCCGACGGTACTAAGGCCGAACTGACAGCAAAGAACATTATCCTTGCCACGGGAGCAAGAAGCAAACAGTTGCCAAACCTGCCGCAGGACGGCGAAAAGGTTATTGGTTACCGCAAGGCTATGACTCTTGAAAAACAACCCGAATCAATGATAGTTGTGGGTTCAGGAGCTATTGGAAGTGAATTTGCATGGTTTTACAATGCCATAGGCACAAAGGTTACTTTGGTTGAATTTTTGCCTAATGTCGTGCCTCTGGAAGATGAAGACGTGTCAAAACAGCTCGGCAGGGAGTTCAAGAAAGCAGGGATAAAAGTAATGACAAAATCCGAAGTATTATCAGTAGATACATCGGGTGAAAAAGTGAAAGCCGTAATCAAAACCAAAAAAGGAGAAGAGGAGCATGAAGCAGATATCATTCTATCGGCTGTAGGAATTACTCCTAACCTTGAAAATATAGGACTTGAAGAAGCAGGAGTAGAGGTAGAGAACGGAAAAATAAAGGTTGACGATTACTACCGTACCAATGTAGAAGGCGTACATGCCATAGGTGATATTGTTCACGGGCAGGCCTTGGCGCATGTTGCATCGGCCGAAGGAATAATATGTGTGGAGAAAATGGCAGGCGAAAAACCTGAACCGCTGGATTATGGTAATATTCCTGCCTGTACCTACACAACACCCGAGGTGGCATCTGTGGGCATGACCGAGAAAGCTGCAAAAGAAGCAGGTTATAACCTGAAGATCGGGAAATTCCCGTTCACGGCATCAGGTAAAGCAAGTGCTGCCGGCCACCGGGAAGGATTTGTGAAACTGATATTTGATGCTAAATACGGAGAACTGCTCGGGGCACATCTGATAGGCGCCAATGTAACCGAGATGATAGGAGAACTCGTTACTGCCCGTAAGTTAGAGACTACCGGACACGAGATAATCAAATCAGTCCATCCGCATCCTACAATGTCAGAAGCTATCATGGAAGCTGCTGCTGCGGCTTACGGTGAGGTGATACACATTTGATTTTATCTTTTATTAAACCCTGACAGGTTTTTGATACTTGTCAGGGGTATAAAAATAAAAAATTATATCAGATTACTTACTTCTATCGCGATCTTCTGATTATATTCAAAAGCCAGGTTTTTATAATTGATAAGGTCAACTATAGTTCCTATCAAACAAAGTCCGGCAGTAAGAAAATATAGTATTCCCATTCCTATCTGATTGATCATAAAACGGTGGATGCCTGAAATACCAAGGAATCCGAGTAGTGCAGTAAATAAAATTAACTGGGGTTCTCTTCTCCTGTTTCGGTATAACATTGCAAAGTTCTTGAGCTGCTCTTCACTTTTGTCTTTTAAAAGTGATTCAATAAAAATGGCTTCTTCTGTTTCGATTTCGGGAAGCAGGGGCATGATTCTATTCATTTTTGGAAGGTTTTAGTTTGTAAATTTTAATGTCTTTGTATAATATAATAATAATTCTGTGTATCAGGACAGCTACTGCTAAAATTGCTAAAGGATGAGAATTCCACGACTCGGCAAAGTCTCCATGGAAAAGGAAAATTATTGAATGCCCCAGTCCGCATCCAGGACAAAAATCTATCCCTAAAAGTTTAAAGATGCAAAATGAAAAATGGGTTTCGTGCGTAGGTGTAGTAAGTGCCATGCTTAGCAAGGCAAGAAACCAGAACCATGCTTCGAGATGAGCCCACCGAAAGTTGTATTTTAATCGTATAGGAATAATGTTTAACATGTTATCTCAAAAATAACATTTTCTTACAACATTCCGTTATCCAGCAGGATAATTATGTGTTCTATCATTTTTTCATCCCCGTCGGGGTCATAATCGGCTTTAAGGTTTGATCCGAATAATCGGGCCACCGACTGCCAGAAGAATGCGGCGAATCCGCTTTTGTACTCTTTTATAAGGTTGTAACTAGTGTCGCCTGTTTCGCGGTCGATGAGGCGGATAAGCAGAAGTCCCTGAGAAACTGTCAGGTGTCGGAGTGGTTGTTCAAACTCTGTAAACAGTTTCTTTTCAGCTGTTTTAAGATACTCTTTGCGTTCTTTTTCTGTTTTCAAAGTTTTCATGTGATCATCTATCTCATGCAGTTTCCTCGCTGCTAGTCTTGCGTATGGGAGAGTTTTTTTAATGTTGCGAACAAGGCGGGAATATCTTCGGTATTCTTTTTTATTTCTGAATTTCCATTTGGGAACAACAGATATCTCATGCAGGGTTACATGAGGTAAAGTGTCTCCGTGAACAACTTTAGTTTCCAGGAATATCTGCTTTGTGCCGGTTATTAGTTTTGCCTCCTGCGAAACTGCTTTAGCAGAAAACAACAATAAAAATAATATGACAGCATAAACCGGTTTCATAACTCTGCATTATTCCTTTCCTTAGTTCAGTAATACAAAGATAGGGCCAAAAGGGGAAAGGTGAAAGGATAAAGGAAAAAGTTAGAGAGTTGAAAGGTAAAAGGAGAAGATCAAGGACATAAAACCAACAAACTAAAACAGATAAATCGTTAACTTCCCAGCCTCGCGAAACTTTTAAGCAGTTTTATTTCTTCGGACCATAGCGAATCATCAGGGGTTTCCAGGATAAGCGGTATGTTATCAAATCGCGGATCAGCCATTATGCGTTTGAATACGTCAATGCCCATAAGCCCTTTGCCAATACTGTCGTGACGATCAACACGGCTGCCAAGCTCTTTTTTCGAGTCGTTTATGTGCATTCCTTTAAGGTACTTGAACCCTATGAGATTTTCAAATTCCTCAAAAGTTTTGCTAAATCCATCTTCTGATGCAATGTCGTATCCGGCAGTGTAAGTATGACAGGTATCAATGCATACAGCGATCCTTGATTTGTCTTCCACTTTGTTGATGATGTATGCCAGATGTTCAAATCTGTAGCCGAGGTTGCTTCCCTGTCCTGCCGTGTTTTCCAGAACAGCAATTACTCCTGATGTTTTGTCGAGTGCAATATTGACAGATTCGGCAATTGTGTTAAGGCATTGCTCCTCACTTACCTTTTTCAGATGACTGCCGGGATGGAAATTCAGACGGTCCAGACCGAGCTGCTCGCATCGCTGCATCTCATCGAGAAAGGCAGCTCTTGATTTTTCCAGTGCCGCTTTGTCCGGGTTACCGAGATTTATCAGGTAGCTGTCGTGCGGAAGGATATGTTCAGGTTTGTAACCGTACTTCTCGCAGTTAGCCTTGAAGGTGTCGATACTTTTTTGTGTCAGCGGTTTGGCAACCCATTGGCGCTGGTTTTTTGTAAAAAGTGCAAATGCTGTTGCTCCTATGTTGTGTGCGTTTACCGGTGAGTTTTCTACACCTCCCGATGCGCTTACGTGTGCTCCTATGTATTTCATGTTTAGATATGTTAGTTGTTTATTCACTTCGTTCATGTCATTTGCTTCGCTATCGCTCAGCGTCAGAAGGCTATGCCTTGTCAGGTGCTCACTGCGTTCGCGTCAGGTAGCTCGCGGGCTCGTTGTCAAATACTGTGTTTTGCTCAAGTCGTTTGCTTCGCTGTTGCTCAGCATCAAGTATCTAATGCCTTGTCAGGTGAACATCTTTAAGACCCGAATTAACGAAAAAAGTTTCATACTGCAAATTCTTTCAACTTGTCATACTTTTATGTCATTTTGACAAACAGAAAAATTGGCACAGTTTATGATTTATGGTAGACGCGTATTTTAAAATGATTGAGATATATGGAAATACTGGAAATTGATTCACTGAAAACACTTAATGAACTTTCGGAAAAAGAGGAGAGGGCATTTCTGCTCATATTCAAATCGGGACACGAGCAAAGCATGTGTGCTTTGGAAAACATTGCAGCAGCAAAGGTTGATGCTGATGTTAAGGTGTTTACTGTGGATGTGAACAGTGTCAGGGATGTACATCCTGCTTACAATGTAACTTCAGTACCAACTTTTATTGAATTAAATAACAGTAAAGCCGTTAATACTTATAAAGGTTGTCATCAGCCCGGATTTTTTGAGAATATTTTTACTCAAAGCACAGTTGACCTTGGCATCGATGACAAACCTGCACAAAAGCCGGTGATACTTTACAGTACGCCAACTTGTTCATGGTGCAGGACTATTAAGGATTATTTTAAAAAGAATAATATCAGGTTCCGTGATATTGATGTTAGCCGTGATCAGAAGGCAGCGGAAGAGATGGTTAAAAGAAGCGGTCAGCAAGGCGTGCCGCAAACGGTAATAGCCGGACAAGTTGTCGTTGGATTTGATAAAGCAAGAATAGACCAATTATTAAATATAAACTAAAAACAGAAATAAAAATGAGAGAATTACAACCTATTAATCAGAACGTATTGCTCGAGCTTAACGAGGAGGCTGCCGAGCAAAAGACTGCTTCAGGTATCATTATCCCTGACAGTGCCAAGCAAAAAGAGAAAACAGGTAAAGTTGTTGCTATAAGCAATATCGAGAATGCAGAGATAGCTGTTGGAGATGTTGTTCTTTACAAAGAGTTCTCCGGTAACGAGGTAGAGTTCGACGATAAGAAATATCTCCTGATCCAGTATTCTGACATTCTTGGTAAGGTAGTTGAAACAGAGGCTATCTAAACTGCGGATCTTCAGGCAAAAAGATTTCTAAATAATTCCATAATAAAAAGGTAACCGGTTAAAATTGGTTACCTTTTGTTTTATTGTGAAGAAGGTAACTGTTTTTCATTCTTGTCCTTTCTGTGATTCCCGAACCTTAAAGTTATTGCTATCATCCATACCCGGTTCTTAACTTTTTCACTGGGATCATAAGTATTGGTTGACAGGTTTGCCAAGCCTACATTGTAAGTTCCGGATATTTGAAGAGGAGTGATCTCAACTCCGGCACCCATAGTTAGTCCTGCATCCATCCTTTTGATATCCTCATCATTCCCGAATTTGATATCTTCTTTGTCCTTGCTGCAATCACCGTCACATTTGGCAGTTCCTTTTAATCCTATACCCACATAAGGGCCAAAGACTCCAAAAAGTTTTGAATCGCTAAGGTCAACTGTTAATTTTAATGTAAGAGGGATGTCGAGATAAAGCAAATTAGCTTTTAAAACGTCATCCGATGTATTTAATTGATCTCTTTTATTGTTTAGTTTAAAGCCTTTGCCTGTAAATAACAATCCTGTTTCGAATGAAACCATTTTTTCCATTGGCAGATCCACTATTGGTCCGAATTGAAAGCCCTGTCTTTTCGATAGCTTATCACTATAGGTTAAATCGCTGTTTTTCATTAGCATTGTGGATAAACTCAGACCTGTCCTTATTCCGAATATTTGAGCGTGTGTGTCAGGTGCAAACAGAACAAAGACAATAATAGCCGGTAAGGTTAGATTTTTCATTGAGGATAAGGTTAATGTTTTATCTACAATTGTTAATATCACTAAAGACAAAATTATATTTTCTGATATTCAGTTACAACCTATGTTTGCAAAAACAGTTATGTTGTTAAGTATATAGCGATTATGTTTCTCTAATATTTTTTTAATACAAAATAGATGCTTAACTTGTTGTAAATAAATCCTGATCCTTATATCAAATACTTTGCATCAGGATGTTGTCTTTTTATTATGTTTCGGTATTTGTCTGTTTTAATATATTTATTTATTATAAATCCGGCTTTTGCTCAATCTGAGTTGTCAGGTAAATACAACACTATTCACTACACATTGAAAGAAGGATTGTCGCAGGTTTCAATAAATGACATATTGCAGGATGATGAGGGTTATCTGTGGATCGCCACCCAGGACGGTCTTAACCGGTTTGATGGTTCTTCATTCCTGGTGTTCAGGTATAACAATGAAGATAAAAACAGTATTTGCGGTAATTTCATAAATGACTTGCTGCTTGACGACGACAGGCTATGGATAGGGACTAGATCGTCGGGTTTAAGTTGTTATGATATTAAAAGCGGCATTTTCAGAAACTTTTCTGAGTTCTCGGGATCTGATATTATTAGTCTTGGGAAAGACAGATATCATAATATTTTTGTTTCTTTCGATAACAATAAAATTGCTGTTATTCACAGAACGAAAGGCGGCAAATATGCAGTAAAACTGATACCGGTATCTGATAGGGCAGATATATCTACAACCGACCTGTACATTGCCCCTGATGGAACAATTTGGGCAGGTGCAAAGACCGGGCAGATCTTTAAGGCTAAAGAGAATACATACGGAGAAATAAGATTTTCAGAGATTTTTGGCAGCACAGGCAATATCGGTAAGATAAATGTGATAAAGAGTATTGAGCCCGGAATACTTTGGATAGGGACAAGGATCGGGCTTTACAGGTTCAATACAACAACAAATATATTAGTACCATTCGAATTAACACGGGGTAAAAGTAAATCCGGACACCTGATAATATACGATATTGAGTGGAAAGACGGTGACATGTGGGTTGCTACTGGCAGCGGACTGTATATGGTTGAAGATTATACAAAAAACAAAAGGCATGTTGTTGTTTTCAAACACAAAGAGCTTAATACTAACTCGATAAGCAATAATACCGTAACGGGTATTTTAATGGACAGAGAAGGGCAGGTTTGGGTTGGAACGGGAAAGTTCCTGAATCTGATGTACAGTGACCCTATTGTCAATGTTATCAAAAGTGAAGCAGGGAATAGTAATACACTCAATTCGAATGTGATATTTGCCATAAGGAAAATTAATGATGACCTGCTCATAGGAACATCGGGCGGCGGTTTTAATCTGGTAAGGAACGGCCGGTTTTATTCTTTTACAAAAGAGACGCATTATCTTCCGTCGAATGTTATTTTTTCAACTGTGACCGACAAGTATGGAAATATCTGGTTAGGAACAAAGGAGGGGCTGACAATAATAAAGAATATCGACAGGTATCCGCAAAATATGAAAGTTGAAAATGTTTTTAACTCGACTGGTGATGGAACTTCGCTAAGTAATAATTTTATAAGACAGATATACCGTGATAAAAACGATAATATCTGGCTATGTACTTATGACGGGGGATTGAATTTGTTTACCGGTAGTACTGAAGACAGCCGATATACTTTCAGATCTTTCAGGCACAATAGCACCTACCCCAACTCTGTCCTTGCCGACAGGGTATACTGCATTCGTCAGACCGGCGACAGGGAATATTGGGTAGGGACCATCAAAGGACTTGCAGTGATGACTTATGGGCAAAATGGTTCTGAAGACCCGCATTTCAATCGTTTAATGGTGAACGGGAAACCTTTTCTTAATAATAATGTCATTTATGATATTCTTGTTTCACAAAACGGGGATAAATGGATAGGAACAAGGAACGGTCTGTACAGATATAGTGAAGCCAAAGGTGTTCCGGAGCACTTTACACAGGAGAGGGGAATGCCCAATAATGTGGTTTACGGTATACTGGAAGATAACAGCGGTAACATCTGGGCATCTACCAATAACGGAATTGCCTGCTACAATATTCGTACAAAACAATTTACTAATTACAGTGAAGAAGACGGTCTTGCAGATAAGGAGTTCAACCTTCAGGCACGGTTCAGGGATAATGACGGGACGTTGTATTTTGGAGGAATTAACGGAATAAGCTTTTTCAGGCCTGAAAGAATGCACTTGCTTGACAGGAAAAACAAATTGTATTTTAACGGAATTCTGGTCACTAACTACAAAACAAACAGGTTAGAAAAGTCGGACATTAAAACGGATGAGGCAGTAAAGTTAAGGTCGAACCAATTCCCTTTTTATGTTAATTTCTCAAATATCAATCTTATTTACCATAAGAATACAAATTTTGCATACCGATTAAAACCTGATGACAAGCAGTGGAATCTCATAGGACAAAACCGCCGTATACAGTTCCTGAATCTTGCTCCCGGAAATTATACTTTGGAGATACAGGGCGTATCAAGGGGCAAAGTATGGGAAGCTGCCAAGCCGCTTAAATTGTCGATACAGATAGTTCCTCCATGGTGGAAATCAGGTTATGCCCTATTAGGATATATGATACTGTTTCTTGTTGTAACATACATTGTTTACAAGTTCAACATAAAACGTAATCTGGAGCATCACGAAAAGCTGCGATTAATGGAAATAGACAAACTGAAGACAAATTTTTATACTAATGTAACACATGAACTTCGGACTCCCCTGACAGTAATACTGGGCATTACGGAAGATATTAACGATAATCTTAGCAACAGGGAGAAAGAGAAATACAGTAACAAATTGAATGTGCTGACAAGGAACAGTAAAAAACTGCTATTGCTGATAAATCAGATACTTGATCTTTCTAAAATAGAAAAGAACAAGCTTGTGCTTAAGCCGATATGCAGCGATGTTATACATTTTCTGAAGATCATTACAGAGTCGTTTCATTCACTTGCAAAACATAAGAACATTGAATTTGTGTATTACAATGAGATCGATAATCTGTGTATGGATTTTGACAAAGATAAATTCTCAATAGTAATTTCAAATCTGGTAAGTAATGCAATAAAGTTTACTAATGAATATGGGAAGGTAATACTTCACGTGAAGAGCGAAAATGAAGGGAACGGAAATGAAATACTTGTTGTTAAGGTTAAAGACAGCGGGATAGGGATAAATGCAGAAGACAAGGAGAATATATTCAATCGCTTCTTTCAGGTTAAAAGGCAGGGTGATGGAAATGAAGAAGGAACAGGCATAGGTCTGGCAATAGTTAAAGAATATACAGAGCTTATGGGTGGCATAATTGATGTTGAAAGTACTCCGGATAAAGGCACTGTATTTACTGTCAGGATACCTGTTTCAAGAAAAGCCCCCAGAGAGGAGATGTCGATACCTGCTGTTACCGGAATTGATGTAATTGAGAAACCTGAAAACGATGAAAAACAGGTTGACCTTAATGCTCCGCTGCTCCTGATTGTTGAAGACAACAAAGACGTAGCAAACTATATTGCTTCGTGCATCGAAGCCGGTTATCAGGTCATGTTTGCCCGTAATGGAAATGAGGGAATTGAAAAGGCCGTAAAATATGTCCCTGATATTATCATTACCGATCTGATGATGCCCGACAAAGACGGATTTGAATTGTGTAACACACTTAAAAATAATACTGCCACTTCACATATCCCGATAATCATGCTTACCGCCCGTTCGCTGGAGCAGGACAAGCTGAAAGGTTATTCGTCCGGGGCAGATGCATATCTGATCAAGCCGTTCAATAAAAAAGAGCTGTTGGTAAGGATAAAACAGCTTACGGAGTTGCGGAAGAAACTGCAGCAGAAATATTCAGGAATGGATTTGCCTAACGCTCCGGCAACCGCTGAAGACGAGTTTCTGAAAAAAGCTTTTGCCGCAATTGACAAAAATCTGGATGATTCCGAATACAGGTCGGCTGACCTGGCATCTGATATGAACCTGAGCGAGTCGCAGCTGTATCGTAAAATAAAAGCTCTTACCAATACCTCCACAGCGCTGTTTATTCGTAACTATCGTCTTGCTAAAGCAAAAGATATGCTTAGCAGCACAGATTTGAATATTTCGGAGATCGCCTATCGCTGCGGTTTCAGTGATCCGGCCTGGTTCACTAATTCGTTCAAGGCAAAATACAAAGTCCCGCCTACAAAGTACAGGAATTGATGAGCTGAGGAATTGAGGAACTGATGAATTGAATTGCGCCAACTGCCAACTGAAAGACTGCATACTTTCCCCTTTCTCCTTTTCCCTTTCTTCCCATGCAATAATACTACAAGCATTTGAATAAATAGTGCAAGTCCGTTTTTCGATATGGGCGTAGCTTTGGTTTTGATCATCGACGGCGTCGCTTTGAGCGACACCGTCGGTAGC
>Ga0256913_10001641_pt1 | contig 11483 bp, 12 predicted proteins | sample Axial_MatmetaG_FD_185970 | JGI IMG/M metagenome (GOLD analysis project Ga0256913, IMG submission 185970) | Deep-sea worm associated microbial mat communities from Axial Seamount, Juan de Fuca Ridge, Pacific Ocean - Axial_Mat | ecosystem: Environmental > Aquatic > Marine > Oceanic > Microbial...
GAACCCGTGACCAAATGCGATCGTTGCACCCTCTTTAAGGTTCGGCTCGATCTCTTCAGCGTAGATACGCGCCTGATCTTCATCCGGAAGAAGGATCATCACTACGTCTGCTTTGGCTGTCGCTTCTGCTACAGAAAGTACTTCGAAGTTCTTCGCTTCGGCTTTTTTCCATGAGCTTCCCTCTTTTCTCGCACCGATCACTACGTTCACGCCTGAATCTCTAAGGTTCTCGGCATGCGCGTGTCCCTGTGATCCGAAACCGATCATCGCAACGGTTTTTGATTTGATGATGTTAAGATCACAATCTTTGTCATAATATACATTCAATGTAGACATAATTATCCTTCGTGTAAGTAAAAATTTTCGCGATTATACCCAAATAATACTTATTCTCCTATTTTATAATTTCATGATATTGTCTCTACTGTTTTATGCTATAATTTATTTTAATAGCCAAAGAAGGAGTTGCTGTGGTCGCATTCTTGACACAAACTATCACATGGTGGTACTGGATCATTCTGGGTATACTGCTCATTATTCTGGAGATGGGAACAGGAACGTTCATTGTTCTTGGTTTTGGTATCGCAGCGGTACTGGTGGGGTTTTTGGACCTGCTTTTTGCACCCAACTTCGTCATTCAGGTTACCGTCTGGATACTCCTCTCCGTAGTGATCATCACGCTGCTTTTCAAATATTTCAAGTCACAGCCAGCCGTCTCAAGTACCGGGCAGTCCGACCACGGTCTCGATACTCTCGGTACGGTGACAGAGACGATTGAAAAACACGGCAGGGGCAAAGTACGATTCGACAGCCCTGTTCTGGGGAACACCCTCTGGCACGCTACATCCCGGGAGCATCTTGATGCCGGGCAGAGGGTCTCCATCGAAGAGGTCAACGGCCAGCTTATCAAAGTAGCTGCCATCCATTCATAATAAATGAACACCCCTAATAATACAACAAGGAGAAAATTATGCAAGAGACACTCATCATTATGTTACTACTGGCCGCGGGAGTGGTCATCACCCTCTACAAAGGGATCAATATCGTTCCGCAGGGAGAAGAGTGGGTCGTAGAGCGGCTCGGTAAGTTCAGCCGTACGCTCAAACCCGGGCTCAACATCATCATCCCCTACCTCGATGCCGTACGCCAGAAGGTCTCCACCAGAGATATCATCCTCGATATCCCTCAGCAGGAGGTTATCACCCGTGACAATGCCGTTATCCTCACCAATGCCGTCACCTTTGCCCGTGTCACCAGTCCGCGTGATGCCATTTACGGCATAGAAGATTTCCGTCTTGCCATCCAGCAGCTTGTCATGACCACACTTCGATCCATCCTCGGAGAGATGACGCTCGATGAGGCGCTCAGCAACCGTGAACACATCAAAGCCAAACTCAAAGATGCCATCATTGACGATGTCGCAGACTGGGGTGTCACAGTCAAGAGTGTCGAGATACAGGATATCTCCCCGTCTGCCTCCATGCAGGACTCCATGGAGCGTCAGGCAGCCGCAGAGCGAGAAAGACGCGCCATCGAGACCACGGCAGAAGGGAACAAGAACGCCGCCATCCTCGAAGCGGACGGAAAACTTGAAGCAGCCAAGAGAGAGGCCGAAGCGCAGATCGCCCTTGCCAACGCTTCAGCCGAAGCGATCCGCCTGATATCGGACAACATTCAGGACAAAGAGCTTCCTGCCATGTTCCTGCTGGGAGACCGCTACATCAACTCGCTCGAACAGATCAGCAAAAGCGACAACTCCAAATTCGTCATCTACCCCGCCGATATCCAGAGTGCCATCAAAGGGATGCTGGGGAGTGCGTTTAAAAAATAGTAACCCTAAACTTATAGAAAGGATTTATAATGAAATATCTGGTTGCAATTGACTTTTCCGAGTCAATGAAAAAAATTATAGAAAACGTCAAACTCTGTACGCACAACAAGGATGACGAGGTAGTTCTCCTGCATGTGGCAGAACCTGAACCTGATTTTGTCGGATATGAAGTAGACACGGAACCTATGCGTGAGATTGAAGCAAAACGCTACCACCAAGAGAAGTGCGACCTTGAAACGATCAAGGAGGAGCTTACCAAGGAGGGGATCGGCAGCAAAGCGTTGTTGATCCAGGGTGCGATCATCGATACGATCCTGAAAGAGGCGGACAAACTGGATGCCGATGTGATCATCATGGGCAGTCACGGTAAAAATTTTATGCAGAGAACATTACTTGGAAGCAGCAGTACAGGGGTCATCCACAAATCCACACTGCCTGTACTGATCGTCCCGACACACACAAACAGCTAGAAGCTCTTATAAAAAAGGTTTTTTCAAGCCTTTGCAGAGTGCTTCTCCCATACAAGACTATTTTGAAAAGTGCTGATAATCCTTCACACCGTGCCAATCCCCGCCCCATTTCCATCCATACGCTTTAAAAAGCCGTACCACGGCATCGTCTTTCAAGAGTATGGCACGATTGGAGGGATGCATATTTTTCTGCCGGACCCTTTTTCTGTACTTCATTGACGCTTTGTGGGCAATACGCCCGCTGCGGGAGATATAGGGATTTTCAATCGGATTAAGGTCAATGGCTTTCCCATAGGAGTGCCTGGACCACTTTTTACTCCCCGTAGCATGACGGCAGTTAAAGGCAGAGGTATTGTCCGCTTCGATACTCTGCCAGTCACTGCCACCGAAATCACTTACCAGACGCATCTGACGGACGGGGTAGCCAGCTTCATACAGCTCTTCAAATAGATGTACCACCTCCGCTGCCACCTCTTTATGGACCACCATCTCACCCTGCTTTGTCCTACCGTGAAAGTCAATATGACTTATTTGCAGATAACGCAGGTCATTCAAGGGCACGGGACACCCTTTATGCCATGACCTGCCGACCATACGCTTTTTTACAGCAGCATCGAGGGGAGAGATCGAAGCGTGAAACTCGGCACAGAGCGGCATGAGTGCGAAAAGAAATAAAAAAAGCTGTTTTTTCATCAAAAGGTCCTACTTTTGTTGCATTTTTGGTTAGGATAATTATGGTATTCTACTATAAAATGAACAAATAGAGTTGAACGGCAGATACGATAAAAGTCACTGCTGACAAAACAGTTACAAGGAAAATACCATGGAACAATTCAAAACCTATGCCCTGATGATCGGGCTTACCCTGCTCTTTATCTGGTTTGGAGGGATGATCGGCGGACAGAGCGGTATGCTCATAGCCTTTCTTATCGCAGCGGGAATGAACTTTTACGCCTACTATTACAGTGATGAACAGGTACTCAAACATTACCATGCCATTCCTGTCAATGAAAATTCCGCTTCGGGGCTCTACCAGATCGTAGAGAAACTGACACAGCGTGCCGGACTTCCCATGCCCGCACTCTATGTCATCCCCGAAGAACAGCCCAATGCCTTTGCTACGGGACGCAACTACGAACATGCCGCCGTAGCCGTGACGGAAGGGTTGCTCAACCTTCTTACCGAAGAGGAGGTCGAAGCGGTCATCGCCCATGAGCTCAGCCATATCAAACATTACGATATGCTCATCGGTACCGTAGCGGCGACCATGGCCGGAGCCATCGCCATGCTTGCCAATTTCGGTATGTTCTTTGGAGGGGACAGAGAGAGACAGAATCCTATTGTCATGATCGCACTGATGATCCTTATGCCGATGGCCGCAACCATCATCCAGATGACTGTCAGCAGAAACAGGGAATTCATGGCGGACGAAGGGGCAGCCCGTATGACAGGCCATCCAGAGTGGCTGCAGAGCGGACTGATAAAACTGGACAATTATGCCAGAGGTATCTCCATGCCCGAAGCCGACCCGCAGACGGCACATATGTTCATCATCAACCCCTTTACAGGGAAAGACTTCTCCATGAGAGAGCTCTTCTCCACCCATCCCAGCACTGAAGCACGGGTCCAAAGACTCGAAGAGTTGAAACAGCTGTAAAATTATTTTACACACAAGGGTAGGCTTCAGCCTACCTTCCCAACATCATTTCCGCAAAAAAACTTTTATATACACAAAACCATAAAAGGCGGGCTGAAGCCCTCCCTTGAAAATTCCACACTTCTTTTATGTTATAATCACTGTTATGAAAACCATCGAGCAATTAAAACAGTTTTTGATCAAAACCTTTCCCGGGGAACGTATCTACCTTTTTGGGTCACGTGCCCGAGGAGAAGCATCGGAACACTCAAATATCGATATTGCCATCAGAAGTGACAAGTCACTCAAAGGTGCCCTCGCAAACGCCCGATTTGTTATTGAAGAATCGCATATCCCTTATAAGGTGGATCTTGTCGAACTTTCAAAAGCACCATATCTGGAACAGATCATTAAAAAAGAAGCTATTCGATGGCATTAACAATTAAAATTCATACTATTTGCAAAAAGACTAAAAAATGACCAAAATAAACAAAAGCGTTGCAAAGCAACGCATACCATCATTATTCATTATTCATTATTCACCCCAAGGGCACTTGTCCCTTCGGTCGGGCGCATTATTCATTCCTAAAACCAAAGGTTTTAGACCATGAGCGCTTTCGCCCGACAGCTTATCAACGGCTGCCTTCCCTCGGACATTGAACCCGAAGACAAAAATGCTTTCCAGGAGCTTCAGCGTATCGGCGCGATTGAAGAGGTCAACGGACTCTGGAAGCTCAACTCCCTCTACCGTGCAGGAAGACTCTACATCGGCAAGGATGGACGAGGCTATGTCGAAGCGGAGTTCAAAGAGCAGAAAGATCTGCTTATCGAGCCTGACCATCTGGGAGATTCCAGACAGGGAGATACCGTCGTAGCCAAACGCATCATCGCCAGACGCGGACGTGCCGCGGGAAAAGTGGTGGCCGTCATTACCAAAGCCCATCTTTTCACCATCGCTTACACCCATCGAGACGAACAGGGCAACTTCTCCATCCTCGACCTGCGCACGGGAGAGCCGACCCATGCCGTTATGCCGGGGATGGACCTTAAAGCCTTCAAAGTCGGTACCGTGTTGAAGGTCGATATCGATACTGAAGAGGTGCTGGAGGTCTTCGGGCATCTGGCTGACCCCAAAGTGGACGAGAAGATCTCCCTGGCACTCTATGACCGTCAGGACAAGTTCCCTCCCGAATGTGTGGAGGAGGCGCTCCAGATAGAGTCGGAAGTGACCAGAAGCGAACATGAAGGGCGTATCGACCTGACAGAGCTGGACTTCTGTACCATCGACCCAGTCACGGCAAAGGATTTCGACGATGCGATCTACTTCGACCTTGAACAGTATGTACTCTATGTCGCCATCGCCGATGTGAGCCACTATGTCCCCTACTTCACCGAGATCGACAAAGAGGCGAAAAAGCGCGGCTTCACCACCTACCTGCCTCACAAATCCTTCCCGATGCTCCCGCGTGAACTGAGCGAAAATATCTGTTCGCTCAAACCCAAAGTGGACAGACTGGCATTTGTGGCAAAGATCACTTTGGACAAAAGCTCTCTCAAACCGGTTAAAGAGGAGTTCTTCGAAGCGCTCATCCACTCCAAACACCGTTTCAACTACGAGGCGGTCGACGGCATTCTTGAAAAAGGATACCAGGGGAACGATGCAACCATAGAGCGTATTTTGTACTGGCTGATCCCCCTTCAGAAGATCACCCGGAGACTCAGGCATGAACGTCTCAAACACGGGTTTGATTTTCGAAGTGAAGAGATCAAGCTCACCATCAACGAAGAGCATCTGCTGCTAAGCACCCAGGTTGAAACAGGCACGCCCTCCCATTCACTCATAGAGGAGTGTATGCTTCTGGCGAACCAGGCGGCGGCAAAACGTTTTAATGGTGACGGAGACAGTATTTTCCGTATCCATGAACCACCACAGTTGAGCCGGCTAGAGCAGCTTTTGACGGAACTTGCCGCCATAGGGCTTTTTGTGGAAGAGTACGAGGAGAGTCCGGACCTCATTCGTGCCATTCAGAAAGAGGCGCAGAAGATGGGTCTGGCTGCCGAGGTCGATGCCATGCTCATCAAGTCTCTGCGTCAGGCAAGCTACTCCGCCTACAATGTAGGACACTTCGGACTTGGCTTCAGCCACTACAGCCACTTCACCTCCCCTATCCGCCGTTACGCCGACCTGATCCTCCACCGCCTCATCAAGACACAGCTGCGAGACGACAAAGAGGAGGCTGAATACCTGCTGAGAAATATCGACCCACTCTGCGTACGCGTCAGTGAACTCGAACGCGAAGCGACCAAAGCCGAATGGGACTTTAGAGACCGCAAATTCGCACGCTGGGCGGACAAACACAAAAACCTTTTCTTTGAAGCGGAAGTCATCGAAGCAGGCGAGAGCGCCAAAGCTGTCATCAAAGATGCCGGCGCTCCACAGGGCATTACCGTCCATCTTAAAGGTGACAACATCATGCTTTTCGATAAAATACGTGTCATGATCACGGAAGTGAATATTGCACAGGCGATCGTGATGGCGGAACTGGTCAATAAGTTGAGTAAAGAGGAGATGGAGCTGTGAGAAAGAGTGTTCAGCGTTCAGCGCGCCTGACCGGAGGGACAAGTACCCTTGGGGTGTTCAGCGTTCAGAAAAACAGTAGCGTTGCACTACAACGCATACTTTCATTCCTCACTCCTTACCCCAAGGGCACTTGTCACTTCGTTCGGGCGCATTCCTCACTCCTCACTCTAAAAATCTCCCAAGGAGATTTTTAACCATGTATCAAAAAGAATTCGACCAGCGTCTGCGCCAATCCTTTCCCAAAGCCGTACTCTTTTTTGGGGACAACGACTACATGATAGACTACTATATCGAACAATACAAGCAGAAACTCGATGCCAAAGAGGATGCATTGGCACTCTACTTCGATGAGTGGAACTTCGAACAGGCCAAAGGGTACCTCTCCCAGACCTCTCTTTTTGGCGGCATGAACCTGCTCATTGTCAAACATGACAAAAAGATCCCCAAAAAAGAGCTAGACCAGCTTGTGGAACTGGCGAACAAGAACAGTGACAACTATTTTCTTTACGGCTATGCAGGCGCGGCAAAAGATGCAAAGAGCATGCAGAGCGCTTTTACGGAAAAAAAAGGCGGTGTCTGGGTACGCTTTTTCGAACCCAATATCCGTGACGGCATAGCGATGCTTCAACAGAAAGCGCAGCAGATAGGACTCGATATTGACCACTATGCCCTTCAACACCTGATACTGCTGCTGAACAACAACCTTGCCCTCTGCAGCAACGAACTGGACAAACTGGCTATTTTGGGCATGAAAGTCACCAGTAAAGATATAGACAGACTCGTCTACTCCACTGCCCCACTGGCAACGGAACAGCTGCTCATAGACCTCTTCAGCAAAAAGCCGATTACAGATACCATCACCAAACTGCTGGAACTGGGAGAGGATGAAGCATCCCTGCTTCGTTCTACCCAGTATTTCGTCAATCAGATCTTTCTCTTTCACGCTTATATCAAACTGAACGGGCATGTGGATTCCGCTGCTATTCTGGGATATAAGCTTCCCAAACAGATAGAGGAGCAGAAGGCACAGCTGGCACTGCGTGTCAAATCTGCCTCCCTGCTGAAGATATTCGAACATCTTCTTGAGAGTGAGATCGAAATGAAAAAAGCCCCCGCTACACAGAGGGAAGTACTGCTGTACAGCATACTGATCAAAATACAAGGCTACCTTTAGAAATTAGGAAAATTTTGCAAAGGTTAGGTAATGTGAACCTTAGATTGAATCTATGAATCCATTCCATGGGGTGGGCTTCAGCCCGCCTTCCCAATATAAAACAGAACGCACACTTGTCACACTATAATAAAAAAGTTCCATTTTCAAGCACCCAAACAAAAAATGGTAGGCTGAAGCCAACCTACACCTTCTATATATCATAAGAAAAAATAAAGTATAAATACGATAAAATAACGCTTCCAAAATTCTTGCTCATTTTTGGACGGGTTGCAAAACTACCCGCGTTTATATGGGCTATTAAACCAAAAGGAACAACATGAATTGTTATGAAACACTGTTTGTAGTCAAGCCTACATTGACAGAAGAAGAGATCGCAGCGCAGATTGAAAAAGTGAAAGAAGTTCTTACAAAAGTAGAAGCGGAACTTCTTGCAGCTGATGACATGGGTATGAGAAAACTTGCTTACCCTGTAGAGAAAAACGAGAGAGGGTACTACACTGTACTTTTCTACAAGGCAAAAGGCGAAGCGATCGCTGAGATCGAAAGAAACCTCAAGATCAACGAAGAGGTCATTAAATTTCTTACTGTAAAATACAGCAAGAACAAAGAGATCGCACAGTTTGACAAACTTGTTGCAGCAGCTAACAAAAGCGAAAGCAAAGAGGCGTAATTAAACGCCCTACAGGAGCAACCTTATGTACAATAAAATCATTTTAGCAGGCAACCTGACAAGAGATGTAGAGGTGAGATATACACAGAGTGGAAGTGCCATCGGAAATACTGCCATTGCCACTTCACGTAAATTCAAATCTGCAACAGGAGAACAGAAAGAGGAAGTACTTTTTGTGGATCTTACTTTTTTTGGGAGAACTGCTGAAATCGCAAACCAGTATTTACGTAAGGGGAGCAAAGTTTTAGTAGATGGAAGATTGAAGCTTGACCAGTGGACAGCACAAGATGGAAGCAAAAGATCTAAGCACTCTGTAACGGTTGAAAACCTGCAGATGCTTGGAAGCAAAGACGATTCACAGGGTTACAATGCTGCGCCGGCCGGAGACACATACTCTCAGCCTGCACCACAGCAAGGTTACTCTGCACCGTCTCAACCTGCTCCACAGGCTGCACCACAGCAAGAGGCGACATCCAACATCCCAGAAATCGACATCAATGAAGATGAAATACCGTTTTAGGAGAACAGACCATGGCAGAAAGAAGAAAATTTAAAAAGAGATTTTGTAAATATTGTGAGCAGAAAGTTGATTTTATCGACTATAAAGATCTAAATTCACTTAAATTCAGTTTGAGCGAAAGATTCAAGATCATGCCAAGAAGATTGACAGGTAACTGTAAAAGACACCAGGAGCTTGTAACAGTAGCGATCAAAAGAGCAAGACAGACAGCACTTATTCCTTACATCGTAGATAGAAAGAATGTTGTTGAATCTCCATTTGAACTGATCAAATAGATCACCCTCAATACCTGCATTTATGCAGGTATTTTATACTTTTATCCCATATTTTCCCTCTAAAATACTTTTTTATGTTATAATTAGTATACCGAAATTAGAAAAAGCCAAACCTATTGTGAAGTAGGGACGGAAAACTATGGGTCTCACGCAGATCGCCAGGTTGCCTGACAGATCGTAAGTGCTTCATCTATTTTTTCTACTTCACAATACCGGGTAAAGATATAGGCAATATGGTAAAAACATTATTGGGCTACAGTCTACCGATATGGCAAAGGATATTTTTATGAAAAAAAAGCTGATATTATTATCATCTCTCGTATCTGGAATACTTATATTAACCGGATGTGGAGGCGGAGGTGGAGGCAGCAGCACTGCAGCAACAACTTCTTCTACAGGTACAAATACAGGTACATCTTCAAACAATACAAGTACAACAAATACTTCAACCACTACGACTGATACAACAACGAATACCACATCTGATACAATTAGTAAAAATATCACTATTTCAGATGATTACCAGGTTGAAAGTTTAGGAAAAGCAAAAAACATCCATGCTACTGTCTCTTTGGGAAATACACCTAAAGATCTCTATATTGTTTTAAGCAATGCTGCCGCTACAAGCAGTAGTTCTACAATTTCACATAATGCAAAACTTACGGCATCTGTTCATTCAAAACTCAGTGCATCCCAGCACTCCAGGACACTTGTACCGTTACAGCACTCCCCTAAATATGTACAGGATTTTTCAGCCAGACTCAACACACTTCTTAAAAAATCTCCCGAGAGTGAACCCAATGCCAAAACTGTATCACCCTCTTCAAGAAACGATGATGTAAGTGGAGAGAGTAAATCATTCTATCTCGATGCAAATGGTTTAAAAACCACTACAGCGACAGCAAGAAAAATAATTGCAAATATTGAAACCAATTATGGGACAAAGACACTTAATATCTGGGTCTCTGACGACAGTTTCGACAGTGGCTCTGGATGCAGCAAATCACGATGTGTCACCCAAAGTATGGTAGATGCACTGGCTGATACTTTTTTAACTGCCGGTCCAAACAACGATGTTTACGACTGGGTCACAAATATCTATGAAAATGAGTGGGGTAACGAAACCAACGGATATAGCGGCCTGATCGGCAACAATAACGAGATCACCATTCTTCTTACGGATATCGATAATGACAATAACCCGGAAGGTGGTGCCATTGGCTTCTTCTGGTCAAAAGACAACTTTACCAAAAGTTCCATAGCCGGTTCGAATGAAAGAATCATGTTCTATGCAGATTCCGTCATGTTTGCCAATGGAGAGAATGGTTGGGATATGAACGATCCCTGGCCAAAAGAGATGGTCTCTACACTTGCCCATGAGTTTCAGCATATGATCAATTTCTATCAGAAACGTATTCTGCTTGACACAGATATAGATACCTGGATCAATGAAATGCTCTCAGAAACCACCGAAGATATAGTAGCGACCAAAATAGAGCACTATGGACCACGCGGAGTTGATGAAACGGATGGAAGTGCAGGAGGAGCAGGCAATACAAAAGGAAGATACCCTCTTTTCAATGAGAGCAATACTCTCTCACTGACAACCTGGAATAACCGACTGGAAGACTACTCCAAAGTCAATGCTTTTGGTACTTTCCTTATCAGAAATTACGGAGGTGCGCAACTTCTGCATGATATCATGCATAACAGCTACGAAGATAAAAATGCCATAGTCGATGCAGTTCATAAATCTGCAGAAGGTACGGACAAAACATTTGCCGACCTGCTTAGAGAGTGGGGTATTGCCGTACTCCTGTCCAATATTGAAAGTCCTGAAAATCTACCTACCTACAATACAGGTGACTTTATGTACAGTACCTATAACGGTACAACTTACGAGATGGGGTCCATTAATTTCTTTAACTATGATCCTCTGCCAACCATTTATACTATTGCAAACAGTGTTGAAGCAGAAGGGAATTACTACTATAGCGTAGGAGAGAATCTGACGGGGGATATCACTATTTCTCTGGAATTGAACGGTGATACTGAAGCGACCCTGGTTGCCAAATAAAAGAAATCATCTTTTTTGGAGGACAAGGAAGCGCTTGTCCGCCTCCTCCATCTCATAGAGGCTGACATCCTCACAACTTATAAGTTCCAGTCCGCTCAGTGCAACAATCTCCTCCCTGCCATGATAATACTGCCTGATCGTCTCCTGGGACTTTTTAAAACACTCTCCCTCTTTTTCAAAGAGGGTAAACTCCGAAGTGTACTCACCTGCCTCAAAATCACTGTCTACCGTTAAAAAGCGGCTCTCGTC
>Ga0256913_10001642_pt1 | contig 11479 bp, 11 predicted proteins | sample Axial_MatmetaG_FD_185970 | JGI IMG/M metagenome (GOLD analysis project Ga0256913, IMG submission 185970) | Deep-sea worm associated microbial mat communities from Axial Seamount, Juan de Fuca Ridge, Pacific Ocean - Axial_Mat | ecosystem: Environmental > Aquatic > Marine > Oceanic > Microbial...
ATGATAGTATTTATAATTAAAAAAATTTTAATGTATTTATTTTCTATTAGCTGCTTCATCAATATTATTAACCACTAATTGAGCATATCCAGCTATATCCCTCCAACTATCATCATAGTTTGGATCTCCGTTTAATATTCTAGCTATTTTGTCAGCAAACATTTCTAATGCTTGTTTTTTATCATCAGAGCATTTATGCCATGAGTTTGTACTCTGCATAATTCTCTTTATTGATTGTGCTATTCTAGCATGTTTAAAAAACGGTCCATACCTGTTTCCTCTCTCTTCTAATGTTTTTTCAACTGATTGTTTTAATTCACCAGCATCATTAACATCAACGCTTTCTTTTTTTTTACTTAGTTTATCAATAATCATTGTCAAGTCCATTTACTGTATAATCTCCCACTGGTACTTCAAAGAAGTTTGATTTTGTTTTGATTCCTAACATTGAATATTTATCAACTAAAGACATCAAAGGTCCTCCGTTTGTTTTCTCGAACAATAAGTCTATGTTTAAATTTTTACATACGGAATTGGCTTTCTCTTCAATAAACATATCTATTGCTAAATCACTAAATCCAAGCAACTTATTTGTGATATGTTTTGTCCAAGTTTTTTCTTCCTCCGTCATATTTAAGATCATTTTTTTGATCTTTATTATTGTTTCGTTTTCTATACCAACCTCTTTTACGGCTGTTCTAAAAATATTTTTAAACAAAGGCACATGAGTTCCTGACTCATCTCGTTCGATAAAGCTTATATCTTTAGCAGTGCCTATCATTTTAGAACCAAGAGACCATAGTGTTACAAATCCTCCAGGAAACACAAGTTCTTCTAAAACTTGGTTAGCAGCAAATGCAACCAATAAATCTTGATAGTTAGGATTTTGACTATTTATATTTAAATACATCTCAGCAACTGCATTATTTTTTCTCATCAGTGCAGGTTCTGTTTCATGCAATCTATATATTCTATCAGAATCATTACATACTTCATCTGCTGCAACAGCATATGATCTACTATGAAGAGATTCTTGATACGCTTGTAATGCTAAACATGCGTTTACGACAGGAGATGTAATATGTTGGTTTATGCTATCAACTAATTGATTAGTTTGTATAGAATCATTAGTTATTAGTTGTGACAAACACATATCATATGCATATCTTTCTTCTTCTGTAAGATTTCTGTATGGAACTTTATCTTGAGCTAAATTGCACTCTTCAACATACCATTGGTTTCCTTCCATTTGCTTATAAATACTGACAGCCCACTGATGTGGAGTGTCATTGAAATTTATAATACCGTTTGGACTTCCAGTTATAATTTTAGCATCTTTGAAAGATTCTTTTGAATCTAAATTATATATTTGTTTACTCATAATTTTAACCTTCACAACCATAACATTTAATTACATACTCTCGTGGTTCTTGAATATCAAGACTTTCTGATCTTAGATAATACAATGATTTAAGTTCTTTTTTCCATGCATACATTATAGTATCATACACTTCTTTACCAGATGCTCCTGGTCTAAAGTATAAATTGTGACTTATGCCTTGATCTATAAACTCTTGACGAATACTTGTGCATTCAACCATGTCCTGTTGATTAACATCATAGGCATTAACATAAAAATTGTAATTATCAGCAGTAATATTTGGTGCTGTCATTTTAAATGCACCAAGCTTATTATCCTCTATCCAAATTTTATTATATACAGGTTCGTGCATAGCTGTTGTTCCAAATAGTATTGAGACAGAACTAGTAGGAGCTATTGCTCTTCTGTATGCATTTCTATATGGTGAATCTTCGTTCCATGTACCCTTTTCTGCACCAAGTTCCTTAGACGCTTTATCAGATATTTCTGCAAAATTACTGTATAGTTCTCTTATAAGATTTTTATGCTCTTTAGAACCATACATCATTTGCTTATTGGCTATCATTTCAGCTTCTCCAGCAATTCCTAGACCTATAGCTCTTGTTCTCTTTTGATTTTTTTCACTCTTAGGTATAGCATAATAATTTAAATCAACAACATTGTCTAGCATTCTCATAGCTATAGGAATTGTTTCTTTTAAATCCTCAACACTATTGCATTTTGATAAGTTTATTGATCCAAGATTACACAGAATTGTTTTATTCTCGCTTGCTGGTTGAAATATTTCTGTACACAAGTTTGAAGATCTAATTACGCCTTCCCTCTTGTTTTGATGTGCTATATTTGCATTATCTTTAAATATTAAAAAAGGCATACCAGTTTCCCAATATACTGTTTGCATTCTTTTATATAATGATTTTGCATTTATAACAAGAGGCTCATTTGTAAATGATTCAGGTTCTAGTTTGAATCTATTTTCAGCATTCAAATATGCAATTTCGTGAGCTGCTCCAAAAGTCTCTGACAATTCAGGTACATCATATGGATCAAATAATGTAAAATCTTTTTCAGTTTCAACTCTTCTCATAAAGATATCTGTTATAGACAAAGCTATAAAGAGCTCTTTAGCTCTTCTCTTTTCTTCTCCAGAATTCTTCTTTAGATCTAAATAATCAATTACATCCTTATGCCATACTTCAATAGAAACAGCTATTGCACCAAGTCTTACACCTAATTGGTCTACTGCTACTGCAATATCATTTTCTATCTTTAGCCATGGTATAAGTCCACCTGATGCATCTTTTGTATTGTTTATTATTCCTCCAAGAGCTCTAACTCTTGTCCAATCCCATCCAAATCCTGTTCCATGTTTACTTCCTTGTGCTTGTTCAGAATAAGTATTGAATATTCCTTCTAGGTTGTCTGGAGTTGATCCTACTGCACATGACATACAGTTTCCATTCAATACCCTTCCATTAGATAATGTTGGAGTAGCAGGGAGAAATTTCAATAAAGACATTTGATTATAAAAAATTTTTGCCCATTCAGTTCTTTTTGTTGCTTCTTCTTTAGAAGCTAAAAACATTGCTAATGACATTAAGAAATGTTGAGGTAATTCTGTTACAAATCCAGTTTGTTTATCTTTCAGTAGATATCTCTTAATAAGTGTTTCTACACCAAGATATGTAAACAACTTATCCCTTTCAGGATCTATATAATCATTCAGCTCTGCTAAATCAAACATATAAGGATCATATGTTAATTCACTATGTTTTTTTGCATAATCAAACAAATTTATAGCATCATAAACTTGACCTCTCTTTTTTGATACATCATATACTTTTTTCGTATTATGATACAAATTATAAAGCTCTAATCTTCCAGCAGCATATATCCAATTTGGCTCATCTATACTATTAAGGTTTAATGCAGTTAATGTTAATATTTTTTGTATATTAGATGTTTTCATCCCATCAACAAAAGATATTTGTGCTTCAAGTTCTAATTTTTCATAAGATAAATTAAGATCTTCTACACAAGCTATTGTTTGTTTTCTTATATTTGAAGAATCATGTAATTCTCTACTATTATCTCTTTTTACAACAAACATTATTTCTTTAACCTGCCTTTCTTAGACATCATTTTCATTATGTCTCCTTTGATGTTTTTTTCTATTGGACTTACTTACTATTATGCAAACTCTGTTAAGTTGGCTTGTAATGCCAACAAAATATTACCATGATGCTTCATAAATATAAGGACAATCCTTTATATCTATTAATTCATCAATTGTCTGTCTTAGTGTGTTATAATAATAGTCATCATAATTTAATCCTCCAAAGAAGAACCCCTCATGTGTTGGTAGCAAATCTTTTGCCTTGCTATTATCAGCTAATACTTCAGAGCATATTTGTACTAATTTTTGTAATTCATTTTGAGATACGGTTATCGACTGTGATTCTTCATCCCAGTGTTTTAGTCTTGTAAACCATCCATGTATTGCATTTGCTTTTCTCCAATAACATATTTCTTCGTATATGTATGTAATTTTTGATGTATTTATATTTTCTATTGATTTATGTTTTTCTATTGGTATCACTTCTTTAATTTTACCAAAAGCATAAGTTTTCCTTGTTAAATATTGATCTAGTCCCATATTATTCTCCTTTGTTTTTGTTCAGAACCACATTTGAAAAAATGTAAATCATATCCACATTTTGTACAATACTCTTGTGCATATATATTATATTTTCCACACTTAGGGCATATCATCATCATTCCAATCATTCATATCTTCATATGTAACTTCTATGTATTTTTTTGCATCCGTTTTCAAATCACCAGTGCCCCATGGTTTTTCTGTTACACAAAAATCTATTCTATTTACAAGATGATAACCATTTAATAAAATTAATCTTCCAGATTCACCATCAACTCTAGTCCATACATGTTGATATGGCTCTGTTCCATTTTTTTTTGATATCTCTTCTATTTTATTTTGAAATTTTTTATAACTTTCTCCATGTGTTTCATAAAATATTTCTTGGTCTTCTTCATTCATTAATGGGTTAAAATCTACAACCCACTCTTCTAAAATTAATAACTTCAAAAATTATCTCCTTGTAATAAATTTAAAAATTTTGCATTTTTAAGTCTCTTTCTTGCTCTTGATGCAGCAACATATCCTAGTCTAAATTCTTCTCTTTCTTCTACTGTCATAGCTTTTATCCCATGCTTTTTTATTCTTGAAGAATCAAGTATGTTTTCCATTACAGAATTTAAGTCATCAGAAATAATAACTTCATCTGCTTCTAGCCCTTTACTAGAATGTGCTGTCATCAGTATTAGATTAGAATTTCCATACTGATGACTTTTTGCCTGTTCAAATGTATTTATAATTTTCTTTGGACCATTTGACATAATAAGCCTAATAGCTGTTTTTATATTTGGTTCATCTGAATATTTATCAAGTAAATAAGTATAGAATGAACCAAGTAATGAAAAATCTTTATCATTAATAAAATCATTATAATCTTCTTCAAGGTACTTAAACTGTGGTTCTGAACATACACCTTTTGATGATAGTCTAATTAAAGCTAAAGGCAATGCAAATATAGAATCAACAGTTCTTGTTAGCTTGTATGAAGTATTTGATTTGTTTAATTGTATCATCTTATCAATTAAAGATGAATTAGTTCTTGATATATATGCTATATTTTTTATGTTTAAAAGTTCGCTATTTGTATATTTTACACCATCAAATTTCATATTTTTATCTAAAAATATATTTGAAAAGTTTTTTATTTTATTAGCTATTTCTTTTGACACTCTAAATGATTTTGATAATGTCATTTGTTTACCAAAGTTTTTCATTACTTCAAATCCGTTAATAGTTTCGTTAAACGAATAAATATTTTGTTGAGGATCTCCAACCATTATTTTTTTAGAAGCTGGCAACAATTTAAATATCTCAAGAGTTACTGGATTTAAATCACCAGCTTCATCAAGCATTATTAAATCAAATAATGGATGCAGGATTGCTTTTGATGCTAACATAATATGATAAAATTTTAAATAGAATTCATGTGTACATTGTATACTTCCATCTCTCATTTTACCTAAGTAGTATATACATTCTGCTTTTACTAAATAGTCTATTTCGTTTTCTAAACAGTAATCATTAAATGATATATGCTTTGATAAACAGTATTTTCTTACATTTTCTATTATCAATATTTTTTTTTCAAATGGTATATTTTTTTTTATACTTCTATAGTTAAAAACACCTATCTCAAGATTAAAATCTTTTACTGTATTTTGATACGCAAGAGAATGAGTTGTCATACAATCTATGTTTTTTCCAAATTTCTTTTTTGCTTCTGTTGCTATTGCTTTATTATATGCTATATATAATCCAAGAGTAGGCTTTAACGCATTGGATATTTCTATTAAAGTTGCTGTTTTCCCTGAACCAGCAATTGCTGATATTGACAAAAAATCTACATCTGGTTTTTTTATTTCATTTATAATATTTTGTTGTTCTTGTGTTAAATTCATTATTTTTTTTCTTTCAAATATTTTTTTATACTCTATATTATTTTCACTAATAGATAATAATAGACAATATAATTATGAGAACCACTGATGTTAGGTTGAATAAAGGAAAAGTTATGGCATTACTTTTTAAAAAAAATTCATTTTACTACATCATGTTTGTGGTTCTCAGCTGGATTCAGTCCTTTTACCCACTTGACTGAGGTGCGGTTTTTGTTTTTACTGTTACTTTAATACTAGTTTCTTTTGTATCTTTTACATATTCTGTTGGGAAAATTGTAAAGGTAACTTTGTCATCGTCAACTAACCAATTAGTTTCTGTTAATACATCAGTGAACCATTTAATATTCCATATTATATTATCGCTATCAAGTTTTCTTTTACTGTCTCTTAATATCCTATATGTGATTATTAACTCTTTATATGGTGGATTAGGATTACTTGAAATAAAGAATTCTTTTAGTAGATTCTTATATTCATTTTTTATCTTGGTCACACCATATCTAAACCATTTACTTGTATTGTTTAAAGTGACAAGTTGCTCTTTGCCTTTTCTTTTAAATTTTGCCATCGGAATAGTAATTTCAAATAATTTCTCTTCCATGCATTTTCTATTTTATGAAAAGGCTAGAAACCAGCCTCTTCTGCTTCTTTAGCAGCATTTTTATCTACTGAGCCTTTAGTTGAAGAACTCCCTTGTTTTACATACCCTTTATAATCTGTAACAGGATTTTTTTTAGCTTTTTCAGAGAATGCTTCTGCCTTATTTTCACCAGATGCGTCTGTACCATCAAGTGCTAATACTCCAGATAAACAGTTCATATGTTTAAATGGTGCACCTTCTTCTTTTGTTGTGTCATTCATTAATAATACTTCTGCAAGTATTTTTTTATCATTCATTCCGAGAATAGCATCTGCTTCTATTTCTTTTCCGAAAGAATTAATTTTTTCAGCTTTTTCTTTAACAGAGCATGAGCTCTCATCAGTGTTAGTTGCATATAAGAATTGTTTAAATCTATTTGCATAACCACCATTAGGTTTTTTGTCTTTCAATGTAGCACCGATATCTTTTCTAAAAGAAATTTCTACATTTTCACTATCTATATTAACTGTATATCTCATTGATTTGTCACCAAATGAATTTGTATAAACTAAAATAGATTTAACAGTTGCTTTGTAAACTCCTGCATCTAGAGGTGTGAATTCTTTACCAACCTCACCGGTTGCGCTTTCATATTCTTCTTTGTCAATTCCTAATTGATTTAAAATTTCCATTTTTTATATTTCCTTTTTTTTTATTTAATATATGAATTAACTGATTCAGTTTCTTCATTATAATCGTTAACAGCTTCTACAACTGTATTGTTTTCATCTAAAACTTCTATTGAAGCTTCAACTTGATTTCCTTTTTTTACAAAAGAAATACTTAAGCGTGTTTTATCTATATTCATCACATTTCCTATGTGATTACTAACTAGTGTTTCTAGTTCATCAGATCTAAGATTTATAATCATTTTTTTTTATTCTCCGTTGTAATATTTTTCTTTAGTATCATGTACTAATTTTAGGTCATTATCTATAAGCACAGAATCAAACATTCCCATTGGTGTTTTATATGGTTCAGAATTTCTTTCTTTATTTGTTTTGAAACAAAATTTTCCATCTTTCATTTCTGCACCAAGTACCATTGTAAACATACCCTCTGGCGTAATCAAATTATCAAGAAGCTTTCCTGCAGTCTTCATTTTAAGATTACCATTTGAATCTTCTTCAGTATGTGTCATAAAATACACTGTTACATTGTCAGGAAGAGAATCTGGAACTTTAAGTAGTTCATATATATCTCTAGCTAATAGCGTCCATTTATCCCATTCTTTATTTTCTGCTTCTCTCATTACTTGGTTTGCAATAAGATAAACCATATCATCTATAATAATTTCTGTTTTACCAGATTCTATAGCTTTATGAATAAACTTTTCTATAACTGGTATAGAAGTTAAATGTATTTTGGAGCCACTTGAGGATTCTTTATTCCATGGTTTCCATTTATTTGCACCCCTGAATGGTAATGATTTATTCAAAACTTGAATAATCACAGCAGTTTCAGGATTCATATTTCTAAGTGATGTAGTTTTTCCACCACCAGACTTGGCTAATATTAATATTTTATCTGCCATTTATACTCCTTACATATTATTAACATATTCTTATGTTTAATATGATATTTTTTTTTTGTATGGACTTATACATATCAACAAGGCACTTTCTTGATAATATGATGCCAAATAAAATTTTATCTTCTAGATACAGATCTTATTATTTTTCCTAATTCTGTTTCATTCAAAGATTCAATCATTTGATTAAATTTTCTAATATGTGTTTCTGGATCTTGTGTCGAATAATGCTCTTTTATCATCATTCCAAATCTAAATAACATTTCATTTCTATTTCCTTGACTAGTTCTAGTCAAAAACCATTTATATGCAGCAGCTAATCTTGTGTCAACATCATCACCATCATCACCTTTGTTTGTTGATATATAATTTTCAACATTGTTAGAACCACTGTTATATTCTGAAGTATCTGGAATAAAAGGTCTAATATCTAACAATTCTATATCTTCATCTTTCCCGTTGTACCAATATTCACCATTTGGATATCCATAATACCATCTTGAAGCATTTGAACATTTAGTATCTGCTTCAGACATACCAAGTGCATCTAATAAATTTTTATACATCTTTGAATAAATTTCTGGAGTTAAATGGAATTTAGATACTGTAGGTAATATTAGTCTAAATCTATCTTGTGATAAATTATCTTTACCCTTTGGTTTCCTATGTGATTTTGTTGTAGCTATCATATACACTACATTTTTAAATAATGCTTTTGTGTCTTCTATAGTTATTCCATCATCAACATCAATAATTATAATATTTTGTTCTGATAAATAATTTTTATCAGTTATATATTCATTCATAAAAGTACCAGCAGAATATCTTAAATTAGAACACACTATTGAATGTATATTGAAGAAATTTCCAAATATTCTTTTAAACCCTTTTGGTTCTGTTGCATTTGGATTTTTATTTATAGATAATATTATTTTGTCAAGTTTTGTCTTAGTAAGTCTTTCAAGTTTGTATTTTATTATTCCAGAATATTTTTTTGTAACTATTGAATTTCCAAGTTGACTTGCAAATTCAGTTGTTAATATTATTTCATCATCTAGATTTTTAAGTGTAAGACCTTTTATATTTTTAAGTAATTCAGTTCTTGATATAAAACCTCTTTGATCTAAAATATCATATATTTGTTCATATGTTGGTTTAATTCTATGTGCAGCTTCTGCAGTTGAATCTACTTTTTCAGTATATGAAATTGCATATTTTAAATGTTCAGAAGTTATTACTTCTGACAAATCCAATACAGCAATCAAACCTGCCAATCTTTCTATTTTTTTTGGAGAACCAGTATCATCTGCTAATACAGAATCAGAATTTTCTCTTAATATTTCTTTAGAAATATCATAATCTATTAATTCTTGATAAACTTTTTGTGGCATTTTTATATTTTCCATATTATTTATAAAAGACCTAAGTTCTTTAAAATAATTTTTTGCTATTTTTATATCAGTTTCTGACAAAGTTTCATAATTTGAATTTCTGTTTTCAGATTTTTTATATGTTGCGTTATGATATATAAATGTTCTTCTTGCTATTCCAGAAATAAAATGAGATAATAGTTGTTCTTTTAATTTAGGTTGTTGTTCAAATATTCCTGGAGATCCCATTAATAATACATTGTAACATATATCTTCTACTGTAAAATAATTTTCTCCTCCTGATGATACATTAACATCTCCATAAGCTATACCGTCATCAAATGCAGTTTTTATTTTTGTAAATATTTTACCAAGTCCTGTTATATTATCACCAAGTTCATCATCATATATTGATACTGCACCGAACCCCATATCAGATATTGTTTGTGATATTTTCTGTAGCCCTTGTGTAGTAGAACCAGCTGGCGTATATGGATGATTTATTTTAATATATTGTGGATTTAATTCATTTTTTTCATCTCTATTATTTGGATTCATAATAAATGAATTTGCTCTATCTACAAAAGTATCAAACATATCCGAAAACGGTTCTCTTGTAAGCTTCACTGACATACCTTTTCCTGCCCCTGAAGGCATTAAAAGTATAGACATGAAGTTTGGTATTATTTCAATTGTCCCGTGGTTCGTAGATCGTTCTATCCTAATATTTTTTAATTGAATAGCTGTTGCTATATTAAAGAATAATGATGTTTCAAGTAATGTTATATCAAAATAATACATCCCTTGGTCTATCCAATAATCAAATATCGGTTTAAGTCTTTCTGGTATAAACTCATCATATTCCATCTTTTTTTTATTTCCTTTTTTTTTTAAAAATGTATTAGTTTTATATCTATAAATTATTATATGTTTATAAATATACTTAATATCTTAGCTTTCTTTCGACGGTGATTCAGCATTCTGGGATCACCATGCATGACCTGTATCCTCTCCATCACATCTCAGCAGTTGTGCATCTGAAGCTGCGACAAACGCCTTCGGCGTTTTAGCAGCATCAGATGCATCATGGCTGAGATGTGATGGATATTGTACAATCTAATCTAACAGAGTCGATTCGACTTCCTCGATTGTACTATCCTTTCATAGTTATTGCTTAACTTTTGAAAGTTAAAATTTCCTTAGATATTAAGTATATATATAAACATACAATATTTATTATTTTTTTGGTCTATTACATTTTGCCCATTCAGACAATCCTTGCAATGATTTAATATTTTCTTGTTTAATTGCTGCTCTTATTTTTCTTATCGTTTTTCTTGTTGGTCTTATTTCCTTATCTCCAACATTTATTCCAAGTATTTTTCTGTAACCATATTTTGCATATCTAATCCTTGTTTTATTTTTATTTACTTCAAAATTATAATTGTTTATAATCTTGTATATTTTATCAATTATATATATTTTTATTGCTTCAGACGAATTCATATTTGTTGATATAGTTATATCATCAGCATAAATTGTAAATGCATAATCTTCTAGCATTGAATCTAAATACATATCTATTGATTGCATCATTTCTACAATTGCAATATTACATAGCATTGGACTTGTTGCAAAACCTTGTGCACAATATCCGTCTTTATGAAATAAATTATTGTCATCAATAATTTTATAATTAAACATATCTCTATTAACTGTATCAAAGAAATTTGACAAATCTATTGTTACAGTGGATTCAAAACCTATATGCTTTTCTGCGGCTGTTACACAATTTTTATTCTTAACAAATCCATGAAATAAATCTTCAATATTTAATTGCTTAATTTTTTTATTGAAAATTTTTTCAAGTTTTGGAATTTTATCCTGTTGGTACTTTAACAATGCTTCATTTGGCGAAACTATTTTTCTTTCTTTTCCATTTTTTTTTTTAATTAAAAATTCATCATAACTATATTTTTTATTTTTAATAAACTCTTTTT
>Ga0256913_10001643_pt1 | contig 11478 bp, 9 predicted proteins | sample Axial_MatmetaG_FD_185970 | JGI IMG/M metagenome (GOLD analysis project Ga0256913, IMG submission 185970) | Deep-sea worm associated microbial mat communities from Axial Seamount, Juan de Fuca Ridge, Pacific Ocean - Axial_Mat | ecosystem: Environmental > Aquatic > Marine > Oceanic > Microbial...
CCCAGACCAGTATTGGCCAGACCCTGGCCGCCCTGGTGATGATCGTCGGCTACAGCATCATCGCGGTGCCGACCGGAATCGTGACCGCCGAGATCGGCCGCCAGGTCAAGGGGCGGATCAACAACCGCCCCTGTCCGGACTGCGGCGCCGGCGGCCACGATGACGACGCCGCTTTCTGCAAGCATTGCGGCGGCAAGCTGTAAGCTTTTTTCCCTGAATGCCGACCGCCGCTCCGGCCAGGATGGCGGCGATTGCCCGGCCCAGAACCGGCGGCACCTCGGTCGGGTGGTTCAGGTTTCCGTTGTCGATTTGAGCTGACGCATGAAAATGACCAGGCAGATGATGGAGGTGATCAGGCCGATGGTTGTCGCCACTGGCATCGACAATCCGAAGCCGATCTTGGCGTAGCTCAAGAAGGTGGTGACCACGGTGGTCATGAACAGTGCCGGCAGGGTGGCCAGCCAGTGGTGCCAGCCGCCGCGTCGTTTGAGAAAGGCTGCCGCGGCCCAGAGCACGATGGTGGCCAGGGTCTGGTTGGCCCAGCCGAAGTAGCGCCAGAGGATGCCGAAATCGGTTTTGGAGACGATAAAACCGATAACGAACAGGGGAATGGCGATGGCTAAGCGTTTGCCGATGCCCTGCTGAGAGAATTTCATGAAATCGGCGATGATCAGGCGGGCTCCGCGAAAGGCGGTGTCGCCGGAGCTGATCGGCAGGATGACGACTCCGAGGATTGCCAGGATGCCGCCGGCATGGCCCATCAGGGAGTTGGAGATCTGGTTGACCACCAGGGCCGGCCCTCCCTGGGCCAGAACCTGGTTGAGCTCTCCGGGGGAGTTGTAAAACGAACAGGCCAGGGTCGCCCAGATCAGGGCAATGATGCCTTCGACGATCATGGCTCCGTAGAAAACCGGATGCCCCAGCCGCTCCCGCGGCAGGCAGCGGGCCATCATTGGCGACTGCGTGGCGTGAAAGCCGCTGATGGCGCCGCAGGCGATAGTGATGAACATCAACGGCCAGAGCGGCAGTTTCTTGGGATTGATGTTGGCCAGGGTGTGCTGGGGGAAGAATTGATGGCCGCTGAGGGCCAGGGTGATGATCAGGCCGACCGCCATAAAGATCAGAGCTCCGGCGAAGAAAGGATAGATGCGACCGATGATCTTGTCGATCGGCAGCATCGTGGCCAGGAAATAGTAGGCGAAAATGATCGCGGTCAGGACCGAAATCGGCAGAGGCGTGATGTTGGTTAGCAGTTGGGCCGGACTGGAGACGAAAACGATGCCGACCAGGAGCAGCAGAATGACCGAGAACCCTCGCATGAAGAGCTTGATCCCACCCCCGAGTTGATGGCCGACCACCTCGGGAATTGACTCCCCCTGGCTGCGTACTGACAGCATCCCGGAAAAGTAGTCGTGAACCCCGCCGGCGAAGATACTGCCGATGACGATCCAGACCAGAGCCACGGGTCCGTACAGGGCTCCGAGGATAGGCCCGAAGATGGGCCCGACACCGGCGATATTGAGCAGCTGGATGAGAAAGATTTTCCAGGTCGGAAGATGTACGAAATCAACCCCGTCTTCCATGGTCGTGACCGGGGTCGGCCGCTGGTCGTCGGCCCCGAAAATTCGGGCCACGATGGTGCCATAGATCAGATATCCCAATATCAGGGCGGCCAGGGAAGCAAGGAAAATAATCATTTGAGTGCCTTCTGTCTGAAAGGTTGAAGAACGTTTCTGCCTGACTCACAAGGTTATGGGAGACCATCTGATAAGAGCACTTGTTTGCGGGCCAAAAAGCCCAGTTTGGGTTGCGGGTCGAAGTTCCCGCATTTGCAGTTGAGGCCCCGGACGATGCCTGGTTTTGTCCGGCTCGGGGATGAAGCCCCCGGCCGGTGCGGTTGGCTTTCAGTTGGCTGCGGCTCCGCTCAGGATGGCGTTTAATGCCTGCCCCAGCAGGGGCGGGATGGCCTGGTTGTTTTCGAGGGTGGCGGGAAGCGGGATTGGCCGGCCGGCGATTTCATTGGCGACGGCCTGGCACCAGAGTGGAAAACCGCTCTTTTCGGGCAGCAGGTTTCGTTGTTGGGCGTCGGTGAGGGCCAGGGCGGCCTTGAGAAATCCAGCGTAGCGGGGTTCGAGAAGCAGATGTTCCACCCGGGCCCGCAGACGGCGGGCCTGTTGCCGGTCGCCGCCGCTGGCCTGGCGGCAGAGATCTCCGAGATCGATGCGGCGTTCTTTGAGGCGCTGAAAAATCGTTCGTTTGGCGATCAGCCCGTTTTGTTTCCGGATCGCTGCGATGACTCCGTCGTGTACCGCCTTGGCGATCAGTTCGCCGAGCTTGCTGTGGCCGCCGGCGTTGTCGAGGGTGTAGGAGCCTTGGCCGGCAACGACGATGATGTTGTCGGTGCCGGTGCCGGTGGCCGGGTTTTGTTGCGGGGTGTAGCTCGAGCGGATGTCGAGATCCGTCAGGGCCGCACTCTTGGCCTCGGTGGCGGTGATCAATGCCCGGGCCTGGGCCCGGCGGCTCAAGTGCTGGTTGCTCAGCAGCAGAATGTTGATGGTGCCGTGGCCGACTGGTGTCGCCACTTCGGGCTCGTAGAAACCGCCATAGTCGGCGCTCATTCGTTCGGCGTTGCTGATGACCCCAGCGGTGACCAGGGCGATGACGGTTATCTCCTTGAAGGTCTTCCGGCTGACGGCCAGGTTCTGCATCCGCGCTCCGGTGAAGAGGATTGCGGTCTCGGCGGGTTTCAGGCCGAGGACTTTCAGGGTGGTTTGCCTCAGCCCTTTGAGGCCGTCACGGTGATTCAGTCCCCAGGCCGGAGCCGGGAAATAGTGATTGGCAACGAAGCGGACTGCCTTTCGTTCTCCCTCCAATGTCGAGATGACTCGCATTGGCTTCTTGAGGCTCAATACCAGGGTCTGGTTTTCGAAATCCTTGATTTCGCTGGTGACGATGTCGGCCCGTTCGAGATAGTCGAGTCCCAGTTTTAGAGGCCGGCTGCCGGTGACCCGCTGGGGGTGGACGAAGTTCTTTGGGTTTTCAAACTCTTTTTCATAGAGTCGTGCTGCCAGCCAGCCGACGAAGGTGCCGCAGTGGGTCGCGGCCCGACAGGTGAAATCGCAGGGAAAGAAATAGATGCGGTGATTTTTGACCGCATCCACCTCCCGCCAGCCGGGCTGCTGGAGTAGTTGCCGCAGTTGCCGGTCGGCACCGCAGCCGTAGATTGCCTGGGGGTTGAATTTCTGCCACTGTTTCAGGGTTATCGGGATGATGCTGCCGTTGCGGCCAAATTTTGGCGGGAGAGCCCCGGCGGCGCGGATGAAGTCGTTCTGGAAGGAGTCGTCTCCCGGAGCCATCAGCTGCTCCCGACCCATGATCCGCATGACCCGCAGCCGGCGTTTAGTGGGAATCCTGGCTGTCTTCAAAGCAATGGTTTCGAGCCTCTTTTTCTCTTCGGCAATGATCTTGCGGGCCTTTTCCCGACAAGCGAAGATCCGCCCCAGGCGGGCGGTCAGGGTAAATCCCTCTGCAAGGTTGGGAAGGGCGACTTCAACCAGGGTGATGCCGCTGTCGGCCAGTTGGGCTGGGATCTCTTTTTGCAGCCGGGTATAGAAGATTAGGTCGGGTTGCAGCCGGCGAATGGTGTCGATGTCCGGAGAGAGAAAACCGCCGACCACAGTCTTGGTGTTGCATTCCGGCGGCAGGATCGAGTGCCAGGTGATCCCGACGACGCTGGGTCCGGCCCCGATTCGCATCAGGATTTCGGTGACTGTGGGGATTAGAGAGACTACCCGCTGCGGCTTTTTCTTCAGGATGATCAGTCGGTCGCCGGCGTCGATGAAACTCTGTTGGTAGCGGGTGGCCGGCTTGTTGGAGCCGGCCCGGCACGAGATTGCAGTGCCGAGGGTCAAGCCTAACAAACAGCAGAGCAACAGGATTGACCGGCGGGATGGGGATGAGAGCATTGTGATCCTTCCGTCTGGATTGCTTGGGGGTGGGTGTCGCCTCGATTTCAAGCCGGCGGTTTTGCTGTTGGCCGGCAACCCGGTCGTGCCGCCGGGGTCGAGGTCGTCTGGTTGTCGATTGAGGGAACGGTGTTGGTCGACCATCGATGAAGTCATCAATGGTAGGGATAAAAAATATAGAAAATCAGGGAGGCTGAAGCCAGCAGCCACATTCCGGGGGTGATTCGACGGGTGCGGCCGGCGATGGCCTGGAGCAGGGTATGGAGGATGAATCCGGCGGTGATGCCGATGCCGAGGTTGTAGGTGAATGACATCAGGGCGATGGTCAGAAAAGCCGGGATCCATTCGCAGTAATCCTGGCTTTCGATGCGGCCGATCAGCTCCAGCATCATACCACCGACGATAATCAGGGCCGGGGCATAGGCGCAGGCCGGAATCGCGGTCAACAGCGGAGCAAAGAAGAGACAGCCGAGCAGGGCCAGGGCCGTGACCACGGCGGTCAGGCCGGTGCGGCCGCCGGCCTCGATGCCGGCCGCCGATTCGATGAAGGTGCCGGTGGTCGAGGTGCCGAGCAGGGCGCCAACCACGGTGGCCAGAGCGTCGGCCAGCATTGGTTTGTCGATTTCCGGCAGATTGCCTTCGTCATCGAGCAGCCCGGCGCGGGCGCCGAGGCCGATCAAAGCGGCCATAGTATCGACGAAATCCATGATGAACAGGGTCAGAATGACCGAGAAGAAGCCCCAGCTCAAAGCCCCTTTGATGTCGAGTTGCAGAAAGATCGGCCCGAGGGATTCCGGGGCACTGAACAGGCCTTTGGGCGGCGGAGCAACTCCTGTCACCCAGCTTGCCACCGCAGTCACCAAGATTCCGAGCAGGATGCCGCCGGGGACCTTGCGGTGGAGCAGGATGGCGATCAGAATGATGCCACCGATGGCCAGCAGGACCTCGGGTGTGGCCAGGTTGCCGACTCTCAATGGAGCGCCTGGAACCCCCAGCGAGACGATTTTGCAATCGACCAGGCCGATCAGGGTCAGGAAAAGGCCGATGCCGGCCCCAAAGGCATATTTCAGTGAAGCCGGAATGGCCCGTGAAAGCCAGCCCCGGGTACCGGTCAGAGTCAGGATCGTGAACAGGACTCCGCCGATGAAAACCGCGCCCAGGGCCGTCTGCCAGGTGTGCCCCATAACCTTGACCACGGTAAAGGCGATGAAAGCATTTTCTCCCATGTAAGGGGCCACCGCGAAAGGGCGGTTGGCATAGAAACCCATTACCAGGGTGCCGAAGACCGCGCTTAATATCGTTGCGGTCATCGACGGCCCCTTGGGGATCCCGGCTGCGCTCAGGATCGCCGGGTTGACGATGACGATATAGGCCAGGGTGACGAAGGTGGTCAGGCCGGCGATGGTTTCCCGACCGATAGTAGTGCCATTGCGGCTGAGTTTAAAAATACGCTCCGGAAGAGACATGGTCGGGGGGTCCGATTGGTCAATCGGTAAAAGCGAATTCCAGGGAGAAGGCGCCGTAATCGGTGGTGAAGGGCAGCACGATGATTGCCGATTTGGTGACGTGGGTGATGGTATGGCCCTGGCCGGTGATGATCGTCGGAATCCCGGCGGTCAGGTTGATGTTTTGGGCTTCGAGCTTATTGCGGGCGTCGCCGCAGATCATATTGGTCAATTCTCCGACGGCATCGGAGACATCCTCGTTGATCTCGTCATAGACCTCGCCGAGCATATTTTCCAGTACCCCTTTGATGCAAGGGAAGGTGAAGGTGATCGAAAGCGAGCCCTCGCGGTCGCCGGAAAGCCCGATGATCCCGGTGATGTCGCCGGTTGCCGTCTGGCTTTTTTTGATGTAGGGCTTACCCGGCTTGGAGGTGACGAAAGCCATGGTTTTCAGAACATTGATGGTGGCTTCGATGAAGGGATTTATATAACGAACATCCACAGTATTGCTCCTTGCGCGGGCCGCCACAGGGGCGAACGGACGATTTACAAAAGGGTTAGATCTGGCAACAGAGTTGAACTCGTGAACAGATCAAAAATCCGAGAGGGCAAAAAGTTCTCTAGAAATGGCTGGTACACCAACGACTACAGTCAGCCTGCTAACTAGCAAATAGTCGTTCCCAGTTCAAGTATTTTTATGGATTTTTTTTCCGCTAATTGTTATATCTGCAATACTTTGTAACTTTGCGAAGTTTTTCTCATGGTTTTTGGTCTCAATATGCGGCGACTGTTTTTCTCTCTCTTGCTGGTGGCTCTATTTGCGGTACTCGTTACCCCCGGTCAGACCCGGGCCACGGGAAGATCCCTTTATCAGCGGTTGACTGCCGAGTCCGGGCTCGATCGAAAACTGCTCGAGCGTCTCCAGCGGCAAGGCCGTTTCGGCTGCGATCCGGTAATTGTGGCAAAGAATCTCAAACAGTCGGAATATAAGGCTGTCTATGAACATTTCTTGAAACCTCCAGCCTTGCGTAAGGCGGCTGCCTTTCTCGAACGCAATCGTACCTGGTTGTCGCGCATCGAGAAGGAGTACGGGGTCGAAGCCGAGGTGCTTACGGCGATTTTTTTGGTCGAATCCGATTTCGGGCGTTATCCCGGCCGCTATCGCTTGGTCGAAGTCTACTCTTCACTGGCCCGCTGTCGGCAGCCCGAGACCTTGAAGCAGGTCTATCGTGAATTGAAGAAAAAATATCCTGATCTCGATTACCGCTGGTTACAGCGTCGGGCCCGGAAAAAATCGCAGTGGGGTTACCAGCAGCTGGTTGCCTTGCTCTCCCTGAACGATCGTCTCGAGGTCGAAAAAGTCAAAGGCTCCTGGGCCGGTGCTTTCGGAATCTGTCAGTTTCTTCCTAGTAGTTGCCGGGATTTTGCCGTTGACGGTGACGGTAACGGCAAAGTCGATCTCTACGTTTTCGAGGATGCTGCAGCCAGTGTTGCCAACTACTTGCAACGTAACGGCTGGCGGCCGGGGCTGAGTGTCAAGGGACAGGAGAAGGTGATCTGGAGTTACAATCACAGCCGGCCCTACTGTGAAACTATTGTTGGCGTGGCCCGGCAGCTGGCTGCCGGACGATCAAAGGCCACGACGGGGAAAAAACCGTGATGGTTCAGGCCGCCGGCGGGCCTTCAGGATTTCTGGTCTCCTTCGAGGGCATCGAGGGGTGTGGCAAATCGACCCAGATTCAGCGTTTGGCAGACTGTCTCGAGGAGCGCGGCCTTAAGGTCGTGACCACCCGGGAGCCGGGGGCGACCCGGCTGGGAGCCGAATTGCGGCACTTGCTGCTCGATCCTGAGTATGATCACGATGCCCTGACCGAGCTCTTTCTCTATCTTGCCGACCGCCGTGACCATTTTCGCCGGGTCATCGCTCCGGCCCTGGAGCGGGGGAGTGTGGTTCTGGTCGATCGTTTTGTCGATTCGACCCGGGTCTATCAGGGTGATGCCGGCGGTGATCCCCGGTTGACCGGAGAGCGCATCGATGAGCTCAACCGGCTGGCGGTGGCCAACCGGCTGCCGGATTTGACCCTGCTGTTCGACTGCCCGGTCGAAGTCGGTCTGGCCCGGGCTCGACAGCGCAACCTTGAGAGTGGAGCCGTCGGTCGGGCCGATCGTTTCGAACAGCGGGAGCTGGAGTTTCACCAACGGGTTCGGGACGGGTTTCTGGCCCTGGCCCGGGGGCCGGAGGGGAAGCGTTTTCGGATTTTGGACGCTGCGGCCGAGATGGAAGATATTGCCGTCGCGGTCCAGCGGGAGTTCGAGGCCGTTTATGCCTTTTGCTGAATTGATCGGGCAGGAACGGGCGGCTCGGCAGTTGTGTTCTCTTGCTGCTTCCGGCAGGCTGCCCCAGGCGCTCTTGCTGAGTGGTCCCCGGGGGGTTGGCAAAGCCCTGGCCGCCCGCTGTCTGATTCAGGCCGTGAGTTGTCTCGATCCGGTTGCCGAGGCGGAGAGCCGTGGTGATGCTTGTGGTCGCTGCCGAAGCTGTATTCAGATCGCCCGCAACCGTTTTCCCGATCATCTGACGGTGCGACCTGACGGCGAGCAGATCAAGATCGAGCAGATCCAGGAAGTTCAGGAATATGTCAGCCTCTCCCCGGTGGTCGGACCGAAGCGCTGGGTCGTTTTTGAAGAGGTTCACCGCCTCAACAATGTCGCTGCCAATGCCCTGCTCAAGACCCTGGAGGAGCCGCCGCCTCGGGTGATATTCATTCTTGTCACCCACCGTCCCAACCTGCTGCCGGAGACGGTGTTGTCGCGCTGTCTCAAAATTGGTTTCAGCTTTTTGAGCCCGGCCGCCGTAAGCCGGATTCTGGAACATTTTGCGACGTCGACGCCGCAAGTGGAGGAGCGTTCACCGGTGGCGCCGGCCGTGGCCGCGGCCTGGTCCGGGGGCAGCCTAGAGCGGGCCCGTTTCTTTACGGAGGCGGAAAATCTCGATTGGGGTCGCCGGTTGCTGGTTGATTTCAGTCGTTTGCCGGAAGCCTCTCCGGCGGCAGCCTTGGTTTTGGCTGCCGCCGCAGCCAAAACAGCTACGCGGGAGATGTTTTTCTATCTTCTCGACCGGTTGTTGCACGAATCCCTGCGCCTGGCGGCTGGCTGTGGAGTGGACAACGATGAATGGCGGGAATCCGCCGCCCGCCTGGCGGTCTGTGGCCAGGAGAGAATCCTGGCCTGGCGGCAGCGTCTGCGGGATATCGAGGATGGCCTGACGGTCAATCTCAATCTCGAACTCGCTCTCGATGCCTTTTTCCTCGAGCTAGCTGTCGTTCGGGAAGAGCGATAGAGTTTTTCAAACCCCTGGAATTACGTTTACAACCTTATCTTCGAGTAGTCATAATGATAAAGAGATATGCCGGGATTGCCTTTCGTTGCTCCCGGAGGATTTACTGTTTTGAAGTCGGTGCGCTGCATCTCGATGTTGGTGACGAAGTCGTGGTCGAGACCGATCGCGGGGTCAATCTCGGGGTTATCGTGATCCCTCCGGAGCAGATGCAGCCGCCGGAGGGGATGCCGCCCGAGAATATCAAGAAGGTTCTGCGCCAGGCCCGGGACGAGGACTTTGTCAAACGCCGCGAGAATCAGGAACGCGAGGTCGAGGCCCAGCGGGTCTGCCGCGAGAAGATCGAGTTCTATCGTTTGCATATGAAGCTCATCCAGGCCGAGTATATGCACGATGCCAGCCGGGTGATTTTCTATTTCACGGCCGAGAACCGGGTCGATTTCCGGGAGTTGGTCAAGGATCTGGCCCATACCTTGCGGGTGCGGGTCGAGATGCGTCAGATCGGCATCCGTGACGCCGCCGGGATGATCGGCGGCATCGGTATCTGCGGTCGTGAGCTCTGCTGTGCCACCTTTCTGACCTCATTCGAGCCGGTTACGGTAAAGATGGCCAAAGAACAGAATCTGGCTCTGAATCCAATGAAGATTTCCGGTATCTGCGGCCGTTTGATGTGCTGTCTGGGTTATGAATATGAAAATTATCGTCGCTCGGAAGGCACCCGCCGCCGGCCCAAACGGAAGAACCGGGGCCCGGCGCCAGACGCTGCAGCTCCGGGGCTGAAAGCAAAGAGCTCGGAGCCTGACCCTAAAGATGGAGCTGATAAAGGTTCTGATGGGGGGGAGAAACAGACCTCTGTTCCCACCCCTGAGTCTGATTCCGGTGGACCAGACGCTCCCGCTCGTAAACCTAAATCCGCCAAAGGCTCCGGCCGCAGCGGCCGTAGTCGCCGGGGCGGTAAAAACCGAAACAAGAGGAAAAAGGATTGATGACTGAGACAACTGCTGCCAACGACAAAATATTCTATATCAGCACCCCGATCTACTATGTCAACGATGTTCCCCATATCGGTCACGCCTACACCACGATTGCGGCGGATGTGATTGCCCGCTACCAGCGGCTCAAAGGGCGCGAGGTCTTTTTTCTCACCGGCACCGACGAGCATGGCCAGAAGATCGAGAAGACCGCCGCCTCCCGGGGCTTGAGCGCCCAGGAGCTGGTCGACGAGGTGGTCGAGCGTTTCCGGCATCTCTGGCAGGTGTTGAATATCTCCAACGACGATTTCATCCGTACCAGCGAGGAGCGCCACCACCGCGCCGTTGCCGCCTTTTTCGAGCGGGTACGGCAGAACGACAAGATCTATCTCGGCCATTATGAAGATTGGTATTGTGTCCCCTGTGAAACCTTCTGGACCGAAGCCCAGTTGACCGACGGCAACTGCCCCGAGTGCGGCCGCCCGGCCGAAAAGGTCAAGGAGGAGAGTTACTTCTTCGCGATGTCCAAATTTCAGCAGCAGCTATTGGACCATATCGAGCGCCATCCCGATTTCATTCAGCCCAAGAGCAAACGCAATGAGATCTTGGGCTTTCTCCGCGAGGAACTGCGGGATCTAAGCATCAGCCGCTGTAGCTTCAAATGGGGGATCCCGGTGCCCGGCGACGAGCACCACGTCATCTATGTTTGGTTCGATGCCCTGATCAACTACCTCACGGCGGTCGGCTATCCCGATGACGAAGATCGTTTCACCCGCCTCTGGCCCGCCGACATTCATCTCATCGGCAAGGATATCTTACGTTTCCACGCGGTCTACTGGCCCACCTTCCTGCTTGCCGCCGGCCTGCCTCTGCCGCATCAGGTGTTTGCCCACGGCTGGTGGACGGTGGAAGGCGAGAAGATGTCGAAATCGAAGGGCAACGTCGTCGATCCCGAGGCCGTGGCCGAGCAGTACGGGGTCGATGCCTTCCGCTATTTCCTGCTCCGCGAGGTCCCCTTCGGGCTCGACGGCGACTTTTCCGAAACCGCGCTCAAAGGGCGGATCAACAGCGAACTCGCCAATGATCTCGGCAATCTCTTGAGTCGCACGATCTCGATGGTCAAGAAATATCGTGGCCGCGAAATACCTGCAGCCTGTCCCGAAAGTGCGGCCTATCAGGAGTTCGCCGTGCTCAATCGGGAGATCGCCGCAGAGGTCGAACAGGCGCTTTCCGCTCTTGCCTTCAACCGGATGCTGGCCTCTGTCTGGCGCCTGGTCGAGCGCTGCAACCGTTTTATCGACGAACGTGCTCCGTGGGCCCTGGCCAAGGACGAGAGCCGCGCCGCGGAACTCGACGAGGTTCTCTATTGCGTTCTCGAGAGTCTGCGTCTGTTGAGCCTCTACCTCTATCCGGTGATGCCGGAAAAAGCGACGGTGATGGCGGCCCAGCTCGGCCAGCCCGAGCCCGCGGCCCTTTCCGGTTCCGAGGTCTTTACCTGGGGCGGCCTGGCCGCGGGCCGGGTCGCCAAGAGCAAGCCCCTGTTCCCCCGGCTCGAGGGTTAGTGCCTTACAAGTTATTTTCAACCCTCTTGGGTTGCGGGTAACTTTCCGTAAGAAGATCCTGGACTGGCGAAAGAGACGAAAGATACTGATATGGTTTCAGCAGACGGTACCGATACCCGGAAGCATAGCCGGCTGCGGCCGTTGCCGGTGGTCCGCAAACGGTGCCGGCCGGTCTTGGTCGGGAGCCTGGTTGAGAAGGCT
>Ga0256913_10001644_pt1 | contig 11476 bp, 12 predicted proteins | sample Axial_MatmetaG_FD_185970 | JGI IMG/M metagenome (GOLD analysis project Ga0256913, IMG submission 185970) | Deep-sea worm associated microbial mat communities from Axial Seamount, Juan de Fuca Ridge, Pacific Ocean - Axial_Mat | ecosystem: Environmental > Aquatic > Marine > Oceanic > Microbial...
CGGTATCATCCCTATTTATCCTACTTGCCATGTGTGCAATAAATCTTGTCTGATAAAGGCTTAAACTATATTTTGCTCTTATGAGTTTGTTATCTTTTACTATTAAATCTTTCAAAATCCAATCCTTTTTTAACATTATATCACATAGTACATAAAATAAATATGTACTTTTTCTTCCCAATTTGTACTTTTCAAGATTTTATATATTGTTATATTCTACAAATATCTCACTCAAAGAGCCTAAAAAGAGAAATTTAAAGCTAAAAAATGAGTATATCCATCCATCAACAGATTTGTACTAGCAATCGACACTTTTGTACTTTTTCTTTGAAATCCATCGACAGATTTGTACTAGTAATCAACACTTTTGTACTATTTCTTTATGCAATTTTTTCATAAAAATAGCTATTTTTATTAATAATTTAAGAAGCTTTAAACACCTATATTGTGGGTTTTACAATGATTTATATTTGATAACTAAACTTATAATAATTTTTCTTTCAATTCCCCCCTAAAACAATAAAACAGTACTATGTAAAAAGATAAAAACAGAACCAACCCACAAATTTTGAAGTTTTTTTGTTTCAAATCCTTATCATCAAAGACAGTCAAAGAAATAGTTTATATTTAAGAAGAATAATATATCAACTTGGTTTGTTTTACTTTTAATCTAAAGTTTAGCCCCTATCTCAAACCTATCAAGCACATTTTGTATATCCTTTTCCACATCTTCCAATCTATTAGATGAGTTACCATGAGCTAAATTGTTCCTTAGTATGTCAATGGTGTTAATCAAATCTACCATCTCTTTATACTCTTTATTATCCTCTATATTCAAAAGATAGTTTTTGATACGGATAGTTATCTTTGCTGATTTTCTATTAAATTTTCTCTCTTTATCATTTGGACTTTTAGTAATCTTTAGAAAATTACCATTAAACCCACTATTGAGTTTATATAGCGTTTTTGATTGACTACTTAGAGAGTAGAGGTGATATTTGCTATTGTTGTGTTTGTGCTGTTTTACCTTATTTTCAAACTCTTCGATAAAACTCTTGACATCAGGATTTATCTCTTTGAATATCTCTTTTGTATATAGCCCTACAGCCTCACTAAGTAGCGTAATGGCATTGAGCAGATAACCCTTTTCTTTCATATTTCGAGAGAGTTGATAGAGTCGTTGATAATATTTTAGCTCTTTATAACTCTCAATCATTGCAATATGTTCTCGTATATCCTCCAAAAATGGGCTAAAATTTTGCAAGATGTCCTCTTTCTCTTTTAGGATTTTATCTATATTTTGTATCAATTTGGAACTAATGGATTTCTTTTTGTTTGTTGATACAATAAGAGCATCAAGAGAATTTGCCAAGATATGTTTGGAAAACTCGCTCAAATCCTTTAAAAACTCATTGTAAATAGCATTGGATGTTTTAATATTACTCGATACCGTATAGTTTCGGCTAAAAGTAGAAAGAGCATAACTAATATTTGCTAAATCCAAATACTCTTTGAGGTCAATAATCTCATAACTACCTCTCTCTTTTGGTGTATGTTTGATTATCTCTTTGGCAAAAAGGATTTTTTTGATTTTATCAATATTTCTAAAATTAACTATCATCAAATCAATCAACATCAAAAGAGGCAGATGTCTAAACCCATGAGTCACATCAATAATAACCTCGTCAAAAGCCTCAATTGTATCATTAAAAAGAGAAAAAATATCTTTGAAGTTCTTCTCATCTCTAATCAAATATTTATCCTCAAAACTAACACTTATATTAGGATAAAAAGATGATAGAACCTCTTGATTAAAAATCTTGGACTCTTTGGTATAGATAGGAACAATAGTATAATCCCTACTATATCTCTCAGCAAGAAGTGGAAGAGTATTAAAATACTCTTTTTTATCACTACTTCCCTCAAAATAGTACTCTGCTCTATGGTTAGCATTTGAAAAATTGGCTTTGCCATTGGCTACGAAACCACCTTGAATTCCCAAAATAGATATAACTGCTCTGCTCATTTAAAATCCTTTTTAATGACATTATAGTGAATATATAGGACAAAAAGTGTCTTTTAGATTTTATTATCAAACATTTTATCCAAAATCGCCTCAATCCCTCTATTAGCCTCCTCCATCTGCTCCGAAAATCTCCCCAAATTATCACAAATCCCAAGCTCTACAAGATGCCGAAGAAAGCCTAGATTGTCTCTAAATCTATCATAAATCTCATCTTGGCTATGTGTATAGAGATATGAATGCAGAGCAATTAACTCCAACACTTCATCCCCATCTTTATGACTCAACATCTCTCTTGTTACCAAATCAGCTACCAACGGTTCTGCCATTTTTGCCGAAAGCTCCTCATGACCCCAAAAGTTAACATGATTATTTTTGGGATTGATTTTGCGTGATTGAGGTTTGCCTATATCATGAAGCAGAGCAGAAACTTGAACTACTCTATCATAACCTCTAAGCTCTGCTACTTTACAGACCATCATCGTATGAGACCAACAATCACCCTCTACATGGTAGGGGTTTGTCTCTCTATTATCAAAATTGTGATTGGACTCCAATAGTGCCTGTTTTAGGTGTGGGTAGTTGATTTGGAACCAGTTTAGTAAGTGTATCATTATTATCCTTATTTTTTTTAAATTTACTTATCTATAATTGAAACAACAACACTTCCAAAATTACAGTTTTTACCCAAGGAGCAATCACCTTTTCCAATCAAATCATTATTGGCAAAGTCTCTATCATAAATTTCAAAATACCAAGAGTTACTATTATCCTTGACTATAAACTCCATACTACATCTATATCTATTTTGACAATTCGGATTAAAGCTCATCTTTTCACCATCAATATAGACCAATATATCAGGTGAACCACCTGCAATATCCCATGCCTTGCCATTAGCCTTTGTGCTATTAACATCTATCTCTACAGTATAAATATTTACCGAATACTCTTTTGCTTCTACTATGAAAAATAGAGCCAACAATAATATAATTATCTTTCTCATTTCGTATCTCCTTTTAAAATATATCTAAATATCTGATGGTCTTCTTTTAGCCTCTCTTTATCTACCGTTCCATCATCTTTTATATGATAGGTTACATTAGAACACTGTTTTGGAAACTTAAGACATGAGTCTGAAATCATTCCTGAAATCTCATCATACAAATCACCTTGGATATAAATTTTTTTTGTCTGATTAGCTATAGATGGCACATTAGCACAAAATCTATTGCTATCACACTCTATGTTTCCTATAATAAAATTAAATCTCCTATCGGATTTAGGAAACTCATTTATATTTTTCCAATTTTTGGCTTTAAAATCATACCAAGAGTTAATCTTTTTGCCATTTTCACCAAGAATAACTGTATCTTCTAACCAAACATCTGTTGGTAGAATTATTTTTATATTTGGCGATTGCTCCAATACTAAAATGAAAAGCACCACAAAAAGAACATCCAAAATAATAATCATTGGTGGAGCAGAAAACTTTTTCATTATAACACCTCTATTTTTTTATAGCTAAATTTTTAGCAACAAAGATATTTACACAAAGATTTAATACATAAACTGTCCCACCAATAATCGTAGTCAATGCGGCATTAGCAAAATTCTCTTTGAAGAGAGTACTTAAACTGCTTATATCAGAGATGTTACTAACTACCATACCAAAAGAGAATATAGTACCAACTACACCCAATACAGGAGGTGCATTAATCGTCCATTCAGATGTATATAGAAATAGACTATCTATCTTTTTCTCTCCAAAAATCTCTATAAGTTCTTTATAGTAGTTACTCCATGCCAATAGGGTAGCCTGTATCAAAAAAGTTACTAAGATTAAAAGATAGATAATTGGAATAACTTTATTGTTGTTCTTAAATAGATAATCAAAGAAGATAAAAAAAGAGACTACTATCTTCTCATCACTCTTCTCTGAAACCTCCGATTGATACCCCTTAATATCCAAAAGAACCTCCTTTTTGGGTTCTAAAGAGATATTTTTTTTCTCCATCATCGTTATAATTTGACTATCACTCAAAGCTTTATTGCTCTTTGGAAACTGAATAAAATTTACCAAATTCAAAAATAGTACCATTGCTATAGATAGATATAATATGACTCTTACTATCATTTTTGTTACTACTATCTGTCTCATCTTTTATCTCCTTGATTTCTTGGTATATTTAAGATTAATCCACCCAACTCTATCATCTATCTTTGATTCTATATATCCCCAAGATACATCTTTTCCCTCTATTGTGTAGTCTATTTTATACAACAGATTCAAAATGGTCTTTTTTCTTATAATGATATATTTACGAGTGATATATCTTTTTTTAGTTAACTTCGAGACTATAGGCATGGTTCTTAAATTAATATCTACAGTTGCATATATATTTTGATTTAATGGTTCAAATTTCTTTTTTGCAAAACCAAACAGAAAACGAAATTTTTCATGAAAAAGCTTCTGCTTTTTTTGAGTGATTGAGTTATTTTCAAGAAAAAGCTGTTCTGTTATAGCACTAACTTTATAGTTTGTATTTTTTATAAAAAAGGCTAATTTCTCATTATATGTAACCTGTGAAGCAACTCTAAACCATTTTTTGAGAAGTTTAGCTTTTGAACTATTAACAGAATCCAATATATCATATATATTTCGCTTTACTCCATTATCTATTTTGTTAAACATCCTATTAATTCTCTTTTTATCACTATCAAATGCTAATTTGTCAAATCCATTTGAATTTGACATAGCGTAAGAACTATGGAGTAACAAGAGTAATAGTATTGTTTTTAAATTGTACATTACCAATCTCCTTTCATACTCTTTTTCCAAGTTTTTAAACTCACAATATATTTTTTGTTTTTATATAAAAAAACTACATTATTCTTATGAAAATGTTTCTGATACTTAACAATCTCTCCCTTTGCTATCCGAATACTTTTTTCTCCTTTTATAAAAGCGTCTATTTTTAAATTATCTAAAACTCTAAACTCTCTTGATATAGAAGTATTTTGTCTATTGATATTCTCTTTTACCTTTTGATTAATAGTATCTATACTATTTGTAGGAGGTACTAAAGTAAACTTTTTACCTTTTTGAACACTTAAATAAGCAATATAATTAGAGATAGCATGACTATCACCACACATAGGTTTTACCTCCATAGAGAACATTCTCTTATGATATTGCTTTACTGTACCATCAACTAATCTATACTCATAAACGATAACTCCTCCATTATTACTATTTTGTGCTGTTAGATATAGCAATGGATAGAAACAGTTATTTTTACCTACAAAAGAGGCATTACTATGTTGTTGAAAATATGCTCTGCTATTTTCAATAGTTTGTCTATATAGTGTTCTCTCACTACTTGTTAGAGCAAAACTTTGAAGTTTGCTTAGTGAGCTATATCTTCTATCATCATTCTCCCCATATTTCTTAATATTTTGCAAATGGATACATTTTTTTATCTCTATGCCACTTTGCAGATTAGCACCTATATGCTCTCTATCATCTTTTTTTATATCCTCTGTTTTGTAGTGAGAGAGGTTGATACTATTCTTAAACCTATTTACAGCATTTGAAAACTCATCTTCACTCATATCTACACAAGAGATATTATCTCCTGCATACAAAACTGTAGATATGCCCAATAGACATAGTGTTATTATTTTTTTCATTATAAGTCCTTTAAACTTTTCTTAGCAAAATATCTCTAGCATTCTCTAATGACTTAATTGAATCACTAATAATGTCAGTATTTTTCTCTTTTTTTCTTAACTCTTTTAGCTTTCTATTTACAAAATCTATAGCATCTGTAATCTGTTTTTTATAAGCTTTAATAGTTCTACTTACTCTACCATCACTCACATTACTACATGCCATTTTAGCCATCTCATCAAGCTCTCTAGTTGCACATTTATCAAGATTAACTAAAAGATTTTTGACCATATTCTCTGCCTCAATACCTCTATTTTTATACCCTTGTAACTCCCCTATAGTCTGCTGTATCTCTATTGGTAAGCTTGTTAAATAAGCTTTAAACTTATCTATTCTAGCTTGTAACTCATCAGGTGTAAGTTCTGCTTGTTGACTAAAAGGTTTTTTCTCATCATCTGATGAAATCTCAATTGAGTAAACCGATGTATTTAACAAAACTAAAAATGGAATAACCAAAACATTTCTTTTCATAATTTACTCCTTATTGACACTGCTGATTAGATATTTTTTCATCTAAATCTCTTTCTTTACCCTCTAACTTTTTAATATATCTACTATACTGTTTTTGGGTAATCTCTCTATTAGCTAACAACTCTTTTGCACTCTCTCTAAGAGGTGTTATTCTCCTTTTATTCTCCTTTAAAACAACACAATCTCTAAATTTTGCATCTGTCTCTACTCTAGTTAAAAAATCAAGATTTTTCTCTAAACTTGCTAATGAGTCTTCTCCTACAATAATAGCTTCATCTAGTAAAATATCTATTTTTGTTACCAAATTTTTCATCTCTTTTAGTTTTTGTTGTTTAACTACCTCTTTTTGATTATCCTCTTCAAAATTTACGGTATCATCTGCACCAACCAAAGTTGAACACCCAATTAAAACTACAAATACCATACAAAGACTTCTCTTCATCTCTATCTCCTTAATTTTAAGATAGTGTATTATTGCAAAATCAAAAGTCAAAAACTGTCTTTAGTAAATAAAATTCAAAAAAAAGTAAAAAAATGATAAAGTACATACTCATAAATATTTTTTATAATGGTTGTGAACTCTATATTATCAGACGGTATAGCACTTAGAATACCTATTAAGGCAAAAAGATTAGCACTTGGTAAAAAAAGAAAAGAAAAAATTAAACCTACCTCCTGAATATCAGGTTGCTGAAGTGTAATTTCCTGATAGGTACTATGAATATGATACAGCGTACTGTAACCAAGTATAAGTGTCAAAATAGGATAGAACTTCGATTCAGAAATATAAATAAAAGCAATAACAACCATACTAAATGTGGGAAAAAAATAAGGAGCAATAGTGATAAGCCAATTGCCTCCTCCTATACCTGAAAATCGCATGTATCCTCCCCTGTTTCCTGTGGCTTTAAAATCAATAATTTTATGAAAGGTTAACAAAGCAAATAGTGTATGGGTTAATTCATGCTCTATAGTTAAAAACCAATTATCTCTTTTTTGATTAAAAATGATAATCCATAATACCCAATAGATAGTCATTCCAATAAAAAAATTCTGATAATTTGTTGAATGATTATAAAAATTAATAACCATCTCAAATAATAATTTAAGTAATTTAATAGTTAAAAAAGCAAAAATAAAAGCAATAGGGTATTTCAAAAAATTAATAATTTTATTAAATAACATAATAAATAGTTCCATAGTCCCCTCCATTTATTGACTAAGCACTCTAACAATCTCTCTAAAAATAGGCTTACTAATCTCATAATGCCCTACTCGTTTACCAATACCATTCTCATAATGAACCATTATCACAAAGCTATATGGTTCTCCTTTTACTTTGATTGCTCCTGCTACCCATTTAGCTTGTGTTCGTCTCTCTCCCTCTACAGGTTTATCAGTTGAACCACTCTTCATAAACATGGTTTCAAAATTAGGAATGTTATTAAAACTTCTTAATGTCCCATAGTGTGGGTCTAATGCTGATTTTAGAACCGTTTGCATATATATTTTAGTATTGGTATCAAACATCTCTCTAGTCTTTTTTGATATATCAGTGTGATAGAGATTTGTTGTCTCTCTACCATTTTTGATAGCAAAATCTTTAATACGCTTATATTTTATAGACTTTGTAATGTGAGCCTCTGCGTATCTACCTTTATAATAGAGAAGATGAGTTAGTTTATGAATGGACTTTTGTAAGTTCAAAGGAGAGCTATTGGTCATTCCAAAGCTTAGTTCATATCGCATTGAGCTTCTGTTGCTATCTCTATGGAAATTGAAACTTTTATATATCTGTTTTAGCTTTTTATCGCTTACTCTATCTTCTACAACTCTAATACCTCCTGTATCTTTTAATACATACTTCTCTAATGCTGATTTCATAGGTAAGTTTTTAGATGCTCCAAAGACCTTTCTTGCACTATAGATATTTTGATTGCTGTTGTTTTTACACTCTCCACCTCTATTACCATCAGAGTTGTGAAGCCCTTTATAGGGTTCATTACAATAGTAGTAATCCCATCTATCCCCTCTATTTCCCAATGCAATTGCTTCAAAAACCTTAGAGAGACTTCCTATTCTTCTTGGGTTATGCACATTACCTCTTTTATAGATATATTTAATCTCTCCCTTTTTATTTACCACACTAACCCATATATTAGCTTGTGGTCTTTTATCCTCTTTGTCTCCATCAAGATTAACATACATACGCTCTCCTAAACGATTTTCTACCTTTTTAAGAGCCAAGTTGATACCATCTTTAAACTCAATATTTTTCGGAACATCTACACTCATCTTTGCCTCAGTAATCAATGTATCGTTATGCTCTTTTCTATAAGCATCTAGTTCGCCTCTTAGAATCGAAGCAGATGTACTTGCCCATTCCCAAATTCGGTTATTAGGGTTTCCAATAATTGCTCTTCCTCTAGCATCTTGCTCTTGTAGGTCTTGATAGAATGCAAAAGGGACTCTTGGCTCTTTTGGACAGCTCCAATCATCAACCTCTTTGCTCAATTTTGCAATTTTTTTCTCTCTGCCTTTAAAGTAGTTAGCAATATCTATCTTTGCCCCTCGTTTAATCTGTTTACACTTTTTCTCATTTGCTTTTCCAGAGAAGTAGTAGGTGTATTTATACATCTCACTCAATATAATCTGCTCCAAATCGCTTAAATCTTTTGGTTTCTTACCAAAAACAACAGCTGAGACACTCTCTATCCCATAAACGCTTCCTGCTGATACCAAAGATGGTGGATACATAGCAATCCATCTCTTAAACTCTTCACCATTATTGGCTCTTAAATTGTGATAAAATATCTTTGCTTCATTTAGCTCCTGCACTTTTCTAAGCAGAGTATTGATGCTATGTAGTTTTGTTTGAGCATTAAAATAGTCTTGTCCATAAAAGTTCTTCACAAGCTGTTGTGATAAAGTTGAACCACCTCTCCCCTTTAAGATAGCGTTAGGAATCCCAAGTGGGTCAACCCCATTAAAAGAGCGATGGTTTACAACTATCCCCCATAACCCTGTCTCTTTGTTATTAAAGTCTAAAAATACCTCTTCTCTAAATTTTAGAATATTCCAATAGAGTTTAGGAACACTCTCTACATAAAATGTTCCTTTGTTGCTCTCTTCTAGTTTAGTGTTAAACATACCACCAATCATCTTGTCAGTATTATCATAAACTTTGGTCGCAATTTGAGCAATATGTTTTGGGAATATCTCTTTTTCCCACTTCTCTTGGTTTGGAGTACCCACAATAATATAGATATAGGCAACCATCCCCATAATCACCCCAACAGTAGCAAGTATGACAGTTTTTACTAATCCACTTTTATCCTCTAATAGGCTTAAAATAATAGCAAATAACCAAATAGGTATGGTAATAAACCATATAATAGGCAAAAAGAGCATCAGCCATTCACTATAAAATGAGAAATATCTCAATTGAAATAACCAAAGTTTCTCTTCTATTAGACTTCTGATATGTTCACTATACATTTCTAACTCCTGCTTCTATATTTTGTAAGACAAATGCAATAAATCGCTTTTTATTCAACTTATATAAGCGAAAAGTACTGTTAGGATAGGTATCTCTTAAACTCTGTTTGAAATATCTATTTAAACGATTAGCTTTTCTCTCATTAACATAGAGTTTTGCCAATTTATGTTGTTGCATATAGAGCATAAGCAGTTTAAGATTCTCTATCTGCTCATCATCCACATCATTAGGCACAGCAACTAGATAAAACTTGTTCATCTCTGCCAAAAAAGCTCTAAGACTACTTAGCACCTCGTTTGGATGACGACCATTAATAATATCTATAACCACTTGTTGAGGAATCAAATCCTCTTTTGGCTCTTTTGCATAGAGAGTAATTAGTAAGATTAGAAAATCAATCACAAAACCTGCTGTTACAGCACCAATGTCATCAAAAGTTATATCATCAGGACTACTCATCTCTTCGGTTTTTTTGATGGTATATGATGGGTCAATCAGTGCCTTAAGAACCCCAACAGTACGACCAAAGAGCTTTTTGGTATCACTCATATCAAAAAAGTGCAATGTCTCTATGGGCTTAAGAGAGTGAATCCTTTTAATAACTCTATTTGCTCCAATAGTAAAATCCCCATCCATACAAGACTCAACAGAACTATTGCCTGTTTTCCTACTAAGTACAGTAATATGTTTACGATTACTTCCACTTCTTTGTAGCAACATCCTTTCAAGAGAGTTCAATGTCTGATTATTAAAAAATTCAATATTGATACTCTTGATTCTATTATTAACAACTCTATTAAAAGAGACCACATCACCTTTAGGGTCAAAAGTTTCAAGATATTTGGAGACCTCTGCTATCTCACTATCTAGTTTGGCTCTTAATTCCTTAATAACTTCTGAGTAGTTTTTGGTATATTTAGCATCATCTGCTCGTAACCATGTAAAAGGGCCCTCTCCTGCACCAATATTAGCATTGCAAGTTCTCCCATACATTCTCTCTCGATTAGAAGCTGTCTCAGAATAATTTGAGAGTTTTGTCAGACTATACTCCATTGATGCAAAAGAGTTTTTAGCCAAAACAAGACTATCCTTAACTCGATTTAACTGCAACTTAGCACTACGATTGGCATAATCCTCTGCTGAGAACTCCTCGTACCAATAAGAGAAACTAAAAGTTACACTCAATGTCATAGTAATAAGATAGATTATAAGCAGTGCAATAGATTTAATCCAATCTTTTTTAAATAAATCCTTAATATAAAAAGCATTGATACTAAAAACCAAAGCAAACTGCAACCCACCCACCAAGATTGCCATAAAAGCTTTGAGTACATAGTTATATTCGCTAACTCCAGAGAGTTTTAACAACCCTGTATAACTAGTATAAAAAGATATAACTGAAAATAACAATATCATAATAAATAGACTAAACTTCTCTTTTTTTGTTCTCTCTTTCATTGTAATACCCTCCTATTTCGATAGAAGTATTATCACAAAATCAAAAGTCAAAAACTGTCTTTGATAAATAAAATTCAAAAAAAGTAAAAAAAATGATATAAATAGTGTGGGTAAGACCCCACAAAGATAAAGAGATTATCCTAAATATTGTCGTAAATCTTGTCGTAACACATCCTCCAAACTTTGAGGTGATAGGATTTTCAAATCAGGCAACCACTTCTTAATTAGTGGCAAAACCTCAATAGGTTGAGTATATTCAAGTGAGAACTCTACACTTCCATCACTATTTTTT
>Ga0256913_10001645_pt1 | contig 11476 bp, 10 predicted proteins | sample Axial_MatmetaG_FD_185970 | JGI IMG/M metagenome (GOLD analysis project Ga0256913, IMG submission 185970) | Deep-sea worm associated microbial mat communities from Axial Seamount, Juan de Fuca Ridge, Pacific Ocean - Axial_Mat | ecosystem: Environmental > Aquatic > Marine > Oceanic > Microbial...
TTCGCACAAAATCAAAAAACTCTTTATTCGGTTCTTTTTCCTTGACACTTTTGCCTATCATCTCAATAAGAAAAAGAGAAACAGAATATTTTTTTATATCAAAAGGCAGGTTTTTATAGATATAATCCATTTTCACCTCTTTTATTCTATTCATTCTAACCCCGTCTTTATTGTAAACGACTAGATTCAAAATATTCATCGGTTGCAATGTTCCTGCCCCGGTTTTGGCATTTTTCTTACGAACACCGCTGATAATATATGTTTTTAAACCCAAATTCTCAGTTAGAACATCAAGAATAAGACTCGTTTCCGAATACTTTATTGATTTTAATATTATACCCAGGGTTTTTACTAGCATATCATTTGTTGATAGCAAAAAACATATTCATTTTATCAAAAAAGAAGATCTTTGTGTTAAGATTTCTTTTTCTTTTTAGAAGGTCTGGTTTTTCCATAAGAACCTTTAATAATCTTACCTCTTTTTGTTTTTTTATCTCCTTTTCCCATAATTATTAATTTTTTAATAAGTTTATCAACTGTTTTAAAGTACAAATATAAAAAATTAAATCAATTACCACCTGAAACTTCTAATACTTTATTTTCAGGTATTTCTAATGTTGCACCGGGTTCCAATGTAATACTTTTGCATACTGCTTTTCCATTTAAGATTTTTTTCGGAAAACGACCTCCTGCAGGTACCGATGAAATCACAACATCTGTGTTTTCATCAGGAATCCTGTGATCTTCCCAATTAAAAACCGTAGTCCAATCTTCAGAATAAGTTCCTGTCCAAATACCTGTTGGTGTACCGGTATGCTTTTTTTTCAAAACCAAATAAGTAACGGAATATTTATGCAGGGTCAATAATGAAGTATCTGAAAATACTGCTGCATAAGCAAAAACAGTATCCAAATCAGCAGGACCTCCACCGGTAGTATTACTTGTTAAGCCATTGACGTAAAACTTTTTATTTCCATTATCAATATTGTCAGCATAAACCGAATACCAAAAAACCGAATCTACAATAGTTGAATCTGAAAATTCCAGCATAAGTTTTTGAGTGGTATCCGAATAATTGATAATTACCACTCCTATGTCACCACTACTGAAAACAGACGAATATGATCTTACAATTGAGTCGCAAGCTATCGTATCAGCTATCATCCGGTCTCCAAACATTTTACCATAATAGTATTGTGGTGTGTAGACCGGTCTGGCTGTAAAATCAGCTTGATTAGGATCATTCTTTGCCAGCAAACCATGTGTTTCGTTACCATTTATATTCCATTCATTTACCCACATAGTAGCCAGATCATATCTGTATTCAATAATTGTTCCTAATGCATCGGCAGTAAAAAGCCCGTTAACCATGCTGGTGGTCGGATCTCCCTGGATATTGAATTCCGTAAAATCAACGGGGAAATATCCTGCCGGTTTTGATGTGTTATGCTCAACATTTGCTTGCAATTTGCGCATTTCCCAGCCGATATTCTCAACTGCGTTAATAGCTGAGGCACCACCGGTAACAGAATAATAATTGTGCAAAATCAAATAATCCGCTGAATCTTCAACTTCCCTTAATACCTGTTCTGTCCATCCGGAATAGTTATTGATAGCAACAACAGCTCCAATTCTTACGGTAGTATCTATATTTTTCATAGCAGTGGAAAAAACCCGTAAATCTTCACCGTATTCTTTTCCAGTAACAATACTTCCATTGACATTGTATCCTGTTTCCCAGCCTCCGTAACATTCGTTGCCAATCTCCCAATATTTTACACTATCATTTTTTGTATTATTGAAATATTCAACCCATAATGCAGCATAATCAGCAGCTTGTAATACCCTTGCTTCCCTGGTACCTTCATCTGTAACACCGTATCTGGCATAAAAATAATTTGCAACAATACTTCCTTCTCCACCCGCATAAGCTTTAAAATCAAGATATTTATGCGGTTTTAAAAATTTCCAGTAAGTTCCACTATAAGCATTTACGGGAATCAAAAATGTGTCAGGGATGTTTCCGTCCCAAAAATACTGATTGGATCCGCTTCCTGCCGGAAACCTGAATGCTCCCATTTGCTCATAAAGATGTGCCCTGTCTACCAATCCGTCTCCACTGCGCATATTGGAATTAACGCCAAATTGTGTTTTTAATACCGGAGCGATTATTTTATCCGGGTCTATCGTTAACACAACAGTTGCATGTGAAGTATCCGTATCCAATGATGTTGTAACAACTGAATCCGGATAAATAAAAAATCTAGGTACTTTATTCTCTTCAAATTGTTGAATCGAAGAAATATCTACAGGAGAATAAACCATTGAAAAATCATCAAACCAATAAATACCGGTATCCAATCCGATATCCATACTCAATTTAAAAGAAGTACTATTTTCCCATGTTCTAAGTGCCAGGGTATATTTTCCGTATAAAGTATCCAATTTCAATGTTGATGTTTTCTGCACTGGAGAACCTCCTGCATCATCATACACCCAGACTCTCACTCTTGTTCTAAGAGAATCTGCTGATCCTTTTGCATAAAACGTAAGGAATATCAAATCTCCTTTCACAGAATCCGGAATACTTTGAGTAGATGAAAGCATTCGCCTGTGTTTGATATTACCATCAACCGAATGTACGGTATTTTTTGCCGAACCTGCAGTTAAATATCCATTTGAATCATGAGCAAATGAAATATCTCCACTAATTGACCAGCCATCTATATCGTCAATAAAGTCAGGATTTGTTGTTATCAAATTATCTTGAGCATAAAGATTTGAAATAGTATAAAATAAAAAAATAAAATTTATAAAAACTATATTTTTCAACTTATTCATTTAATGATATTTTAATAGTATTAATTATTTAGCAAAAAAAAATAAATATTCAGATATTTTTAAGGCAAATAACGGTGTTTTAATAGATATTTTTAAAATTTATTGTAACTTAATATCAAATTATTCATTTATTTATCCTGAAAAAGATAAATATTAAGCTAAATTATATTTTTTTTCACTAATATTAAATATTTTTACCATGAAAGATTTTAATACAAAAAAATTTTTTATTGCAGTTGTTTCCGTGTTTATTGTTAAGCAGGTTTTGGATATCGCTATCCACGGAAAAATACTTGAATCCGCTTATGAATCTTTAAGTGACCTATGGCGACCCGATATGGAAGATAAAATGTGGATAATGTGGGCTACAAGTATTGTTTTTTCAATATTTTTTGTTTACATCTACCATTTTTTTCAAAAAGGTCATTTCAAAAACGGACTTATTACAGGTTTCTGTTATGGTTTTTTGATGGGAATGCTTATCGAAGGAGGTGGAATGTTCAATTCATATGCTTTGTATGATTTGCCTGCATCATTGGTTTGGCAGTGGTTTATCTACGGTATGATACAGATGATAATCTATGGATTAGTTGTTGCTTGGATATATAAATCAAAGAGTTCAGGACTTTAAAATAAGAGATTTTTAACAAAAAAAGCCCGGTTTTAATTTTCCGGGTATTTTTTTACTAAAATTTATTAGATATTAAATAAAAAAACTTACCTTTGCACTTCGATTTTCTAAAGATCATTAAAATGGATTATTTGGAACGTTTTTCTATCCCTATAAAAGGGATGAATCCCGGAGTTCATGAATTCCGGTTTGATATTGACAATGAGTTTTTTAGCAACTTTGAAAATTCTCTTGTAAGTAAGGGGATTTACGATGTCAAATTGACTTGTGATAAAAAAGAACGTATGTTTATTCTGGATTTTGAAATTTCAGGAAGATATCATGCTGCTTGTGACAGATGTCTTGCACAAATAGAAATTCCAAGTCAGTTAGAATATACTTTTTATTTAAAATACGGTTTAATAGGAGAGCAAAGTGAAATACGGGAAATTGATGATGTTATTTTTATAGATGAAAGTGAATATAAATACAATCTTGCAAATATCATCTATCAAATGATAGTTCTCTCATTGCCTTATCAAAATGTATATGATTGCGAAAACGATCCGGATCCGAAATGTGATTTTAAAATGTTGGAAAAACTGGAAAACGAAATAGAGATTAAAAATGAAAATGTAACAAATCCCGTGTGGGATAAATTAAAGGATTTTTATAAAAATTAAATAAATAAGAAATGGCACATCCTAAGAGTAAAATATCGAAACAGCGCAAGAGAAAAAGAAGAACTCATAAAAAGGTAAAAGCACAACAAATTAATATTTGTAAAGTTACCAATGAAGCGCATCTGTATCACCATGCTTATTATCATAATGGTGATTTGTATTACAAAGGAGTAAAGATTATAGAAGAAGAGGGTATTTTGGAATTATAGGTTTATACAACCAAAATATTTTCTGAAATATTGACAGATGAACGTAAAAATAAATAAAGTCCCCTTCATATTTTTGAAGAGGGACTTTTATTGTTTTATAAATTAAAAAAACTTTAAACAAATGAAAAAAGTAATATTTTCAGACAAAGCCCCAAAAGCAATAGGTCCATACAGTCAGGCAATTGAAGCAAACGGGATGTTATTTATTTCGGGACAAATTCCTATGGATCCTGAAACAGGTAAATTGGTTGAGGAAGATATCAAAGTTCAAACCAGGCAGGTAATGGAAAATATAGGAGCTATACTCAAAGAAGCAGGATATACATTTAGTGACGTGGTAAAATCCACTTGCTTGCTAAGTGATATGGGCAATTTCGCAGGGATGAATGAAATTTACGGTGAGTATTATAAAGAAAATCCACCTGCAAGAGCTGCTTTTGCAGTTAAGACATTGCCATTAAATGTATTGGTTGAGATTGAAACTATTGCTGTAAAATAAGATAGTAATCTGATAATTGTTTGTTTTATTTTGTTAATATAATTCTGTAAATAACAACAACTGACAAGCCTGATAAAACATAATTATTACAGTTTGATCCCGGTAAAATATTACTGCAGGTGTTTTATTGAACAGACAGGATAAACCGAAAAAAATAAAAATATGAAAGATATTCTTTCGGCTATACAGCCAACAGGTGATATGCACTTTGGAAACTATTTTGGCGCAGTAAAAAACTGGGTGGATCTACAGGAAAAATACGATTGCGCATTTGGAGTTGTAGATTACCACGCTATTACTATGCCATTGAATTATCAAAAACTCAGAAATAATACTTGGGAACTTATATTCAATCTGATAGCAGTAGGCGTAAAACCTGAAAATCTATTTATTCAGTCACTGGTACCTGAACACACTGAATTGGCATGGATACTAAGTTGTTTTACTTCTTACGGCCAATTGACAAGAATGACTCAATTCAAGGATAAAAGCGCTAAAAGTAAGGAAGAAACAAAAGACAGTTTTGTTTCAGCCGGATTATTCAACTATCCCGTTTTGCAAGCGGCTGATATTCTTATATACAGGCCAAAATTTGTTCCGGTTGGAAAGGATCAGGAACAACATCTTGAGCTAACAAGAAATATTGCACAGAGATTTAACAACTCTGTGGGAAAAGAATATTTCAGACTTCCTGAAGTTTTATTTACCGAAACGCCAAAAATTAAATCCACTGCAGATCCTTCAAAAAAAATGAGTAAAAGTGCCGGAGAAAAACATTATATCAGTGTGTTTTCCGATGAAAACAGAATACGAAAACAAATTCGTTCGGCGGTTACCGATACAGGCAGTACTAAAGAAGGTGAAATGAGCCCTGGAGTTGAAAATCTTTTTGAATTGCTTAAAGCTACCGGTAAAATCAAGGAATACAACGGTTTAATGGCAGATTATAATGCCGGAAATCTTAAATATATTGCTCTGAAAGATACAGTTGCAGATACATTGATAGAAACCTCAAATTTATTTAAAGAGAAAAAAGCTGAGATATTGGCAAATAAAAAAGATGTCAAAAATCAAATTAAACAATCCTCTTGGGAAATAAGGAAAATAGCTCAGGAAACCATAAAAAATGTTAAGGATTTAACCGGTTTGATTAATGTTAGATTTTGATTTTTTCTTGATATACCGGTTAGATTTACCTTAGATATATTTAGCTTCGGCTTTTTCCAATGTAAAAGAAAATTTCGTTCCTTTTCCATATTCGCTTTCGACTTTTACGGACTGGCCGTGAGCATCAAGGATATGTTTAACAATGGATAAGCCCAATCCGGTTCCTCCTTTTTTCCTTGATCTGTCCTTATCAATACGATAAAATCTTTCAAAGATTCTGTTTATTTTATGTTGCTCTATACCGATTCCATTATCTTCTATCTCTATCAGAAATCTATCTTGCAGATCTTTACAATTTATCTTAACAAAACCGCTTTTCTCATTATATTTTATAGCATTTATAAGCAAATTTATAAGTACTTGTTCAATTTTTTCTTCATCTGCAAACACGAAACACTTATTATTTATATCAATATTAACTTTTATATCAATATTTTCTTCCTTTGCACTCAATTCCAGTGAATCTACAACATCTTTTATAAGGAAATTTATATCAAAAACCTCTTTTTCAAGAGTAAGAGCATCTTTTTCAAGTTTTGATATCATCTCAAGATCTTTTACAATTTGAGAAAGTCGCAAAACACTTTTTAATGCTTTTCTCAAATGCTTTTTATTAACTTTTTCATCATATAACGATCCGTCTAAAAGTGTTTCGATATAACTCTGAGCAATAAAAATAGGCGTTTTCAATTCATGGGAGATATTACCGATAAATTCTTTACGATATTCATCGTTCTCTCTTAATTTCACCAATTCATTACTTCTTTTTTCCGACCACTCCTCAAGTCCTTTTTCAAAACCTTTTAATGACTTAAAATCGTAATTGTAGGAGATGTCTTCATTTTGTTTTATTTTGAAAATTGTGGTAAAAATATTTTTCACCTTTTTGTTAATATAAATGTTCATTAAGACCATGTTGATTGTCAAAATGATCATAAAAAAGAATATTACAATATTGATCAAAGCAAAACTGCTGAAATCAATATCATAATACAGAGAAAATAAATACAATATAATCGCCAAAAACAAACTGCTTATCACAGGAAGTATCAAATTGTTTTTTGTAAATATTTTTTTAATCATCTCATATGATATATTATTATTGACACATGACACAAGCAGAACTTATTTTACGGAAAACTTCCGTTTTATAATTCAATTTCCGGTCAATATTTAAAAGTATAACCCACTCCTTTTATTGTATAAATATATTTTTCACTTAGTTTTTCACGTATTTTTCTTATATGTACATCAAGGGTTCTTTCTCCTACTAAAATTTCATTTCCCCATACATTGCTATAGATAACTTCACGAGTAAAAACTTTTTCGGGTTTTGAGGTCAACAAAAGAAGGATTTTGAATTCTTTCTTGGTTAGATTAATCACTTTCCCTTTTTCGTAAATCAAAAACTTCTCCTGGTCTATGACCAAATTTCCGAAAGTTAAAATCTGAGGTTTTATTTCAACAGATCTCTTTCTGGATAACATCGCTTTTATCCGTGAAACGAGACTACGGGATCTTATAGGCTTTACAACATAATCATCTGCACCGACATCAAAACCGGTAACTTCCGAATATTCTTCATCCCTTGCTGTTAAAAACATAATATAAGTTCTTGAAAATTTATTGTCTAATCTCAATTCACGACAAACCTCAATTCCTGATTTTTTAGGCATCATAATATCCAATAAAATCAAATCGGGAACACTTTCATATGCTTTTTTAATCGCTTCTTTCCCGTTTTTTGCTTTTGTAATATTAAATCCTTCCTTTTCAAGATTATATTTCAAAATATCAAGAATATCAGGTTCATCATCAACAATCAGTATTTTGTTTTTCACCGGCTAAGTTAATTTTTTAATCAAAAACTTAAAATTAACAATAGTTATCAATTGAAACAACAAAACAAATATTATTTTATCATTAAATTTTTCAGGAAATTTGTATAAATAAATTATTGTCTTTTTATCTTTGCAGTCTTTTAGCCACTTTAGCTCAGCCGGTAGAGCAGCTCACTCGTAATGAGCAGGTCGTGGGTTCAAGTCCCATGAGTGGCTCTTTTTTTTATTATCTATAAATAAAAAAACCATTTTTCCGTTCAATCTTTGTCACTCGTAAGGTATTTTATATAAATCATTATTTTTGAATGAAATTATTATCGGATAACATCTATATTTTTCTGTCAATAATAGGTATTTTATTGTTTTCATCTATTGTTTTCGGACAGGAAAACAGGGATACTTCATCAACAGGAGAAATTATTATTTATAATTCAGATAATACTATTGTCAAAAAGAAAAACGATGATTTTATAAGGTACTTTAAAGGTAATGTGAAAATATTTCATGATAGTACTTTTTTCTTTGCGGATACCGCTATTATGTTCAAAAAGGAAATAACCGCTTGGGGAAATATAGTTATAATACAACATGACACTATCAGTATATTTAGCGACAGTTTATATTACAATGGAGATTCTTTGAAAGCTGAATTAGACGGAAAAATATTATTAAAAAACGGGGAAAATGAGGTTAGAACACAACATTTGAAATATGATATTCACAATAAAATAGCACATTATAACACAGGTGCGGAATTGAAACAGAAATCTTCAATATTAAAATCCGTAAATGGAATATATTTTGTCAATGATGATAAGATAAAATTTGAAAATTATGTTTCGATAAAAGATTCTTCATTCAATCTATATGCGGATTCGCTTTTTTTTGATACAAAAAACAGGATAGCCTATTTTTCCGGTCCTACAATCATCAAGATGGATAGTTCCAATATTTATTGCGAATCCGGTTATTATGATATAAAAAACGGAAATGCTCTTTTTGAAAAAAATATGAGCTACAAAAAAAATACCGCTGTTGCACGGTCAAAACAATTGTTTTATATCGATAGTTTATCGCAATATATACTTGCCGGTGATGCGGTTTACACCGATGAAGAACTTGTTGCAACGGCTGATACTATTATCCACAATACCAAGTTGAATCAAAGTATTTTGATAGGACGTGGAAAATTCAAAAACAAAAATCAAAGTGCTGAAGGAGATAAGATCACCTACAATCACGATGATGAAAGTTTTATTTCGGATAGCAGGTCAACTCTGCGTGATGATGCCATGACTATAATAGCAGATTATAGTGATTATTCCAAGAAAACAGGAAAAGGTTTTGCCAAGGGGAAAGTTATATTTATCGATACATCTTCCAATATCAGAATCAACAGTTCTGAAATGTATCTCGAAAGGAAAAGAAATTATATGCTATCATACGGAGATAGTATCTCAAGATTATTAATGATGTTTATAGAAAAAAATGATACGACGTTTATATCATCGGACACTTTGATATCTATGGATATTATTAATGAAATTGACTCTTTGCATAGTGATACAATAAAAATTTTAAGGGCTTTCAATAATGTTAAAATTTATAATAATGACTATCAGGCAATAGCGGATTCATTGGTTTATTTTCCCGGTGATTCCGTATATGTTTTGTTCAATAGACCTGTATTATGGTCTGATAGTACTCAGATCACCGGAGATACCATTAGTATAAAAATCCATAAAAGCGGTATTGATAATATTTTTTCAAGAAAAAACGCTTTCATTACTAATTATATTCAGGGCGAGTTGTTCAATCAAATAAAAGGAATAAAAATAATTTCCTTTTTTGAAAATGACAGTTTAAAAACCATGGATGTCAATGGCAATGCTGAAGTTGTCTATCACATGCAAGATGACGAAGGAGCATTGACAGGAACAATTAATACTATTTGCAGCAAGATAATATTCAATTTCAAACAGAATAAAATTAAAGATATTAAATTTTTCGGTGATCCGAAATCAAATTTTGTACCTATTCAAACGGAAATTTCCAATCCCCAAAGATTGAAAGGTTTTCAATGGTTTGATGAAAAAAGGCCTAAGACTAAGGATGAAATATTGATAATTAATAGGAATGATAATTAAAAATACATAACATTCTATATTTTATCAAACTGTGAGTAAAAAGAATAATCAAATTCAGATTTAAAAATGTACCATAGCTTATAATTAATTATTTTTTTCGATGAAATGTAAAATCCTTTTTTCCAGCCAATTATTTTTCAGCGAATCAAATGAAACATTAAATCCTACATGACCACCATATCGTGGTGTTTCCAGGGTGAAGAAATTATTTTTTTCGGAATAGGGATAGCATTTTTTTCCAATAAAAGGATCGTCGATAGCATTTATCATTAGTGTTGGAACTTTTAATCCGGAAATAAATTGCTTGCAGGAATTCTTTTTCCAATAATCTTCTGCATCTTCAAATCCATGCGCTGCGGAAGTATATATGTCATCAAATTGCTTCAAACTCGATATGTTTTCCAGATCTCTATGGCTGATTCCACACCTGGGAAATTTATTGATTTTTTGTCTTAATTTATTTTTTAGACTTTTCAAGAAAAGTTGATTATACAGGTAATTTTTTGGTTTTGATATTTCCAATGCTGAATTCATTAGATCGGCAGGAGTCGAAACAGCGATTATCGCTTTTATCTTGCTATTGATGGCATCTGATTTCTCTCCACCGTATTTTGTTACAAGATTGCCTCCCAAACTATATCCAAGTAAATATATCTCTTCATAATCTACTTCGATATTATTGATTATAAGATCAAGATCATCCGTTTTCCCGCTATGATAAGAACTGTAAAGCATATTGGGTTCACCACTGCAACCTCTTAAATTAATAGCACAGATATCATATTGTTCTTTTTCAAAATTTATAACATTGGACAATACATATTTTGAACTGGAACTGCCTTCCAAACCGTGGACGATAATTATCAATTTCTTTGAACCCGAACAAGCTAAATCCAAATCAATAAAATCATTATCGGGAGTGTTTATACGTTTTCTAAAATATTTATATTTGGGAAAAACAAATAAAGTTCTGAAAACCGTATTGAAATGTCCGGATTTAAAGATAAATGAAGGTCGGTATATCATTCTACAAGGATTATTTTTTATCATACAGGTTAACAGTTTATTTTCACCGGTGATAAAATCACGCAAATTTAATTATTTTATTAAGAAACAATACAATTTGTCGGCATGTGCTGTGAAATAATTTTATTTAGAGCTCATATTTTTTTATCTTCGTGCCAAATTTTTTGAAATCTTAAAATCATAAATATGAAAGAAAGAATAAAAACTATGGGGCAACAAGCCGGAAGACGATCCTGGGCTGAACCCTGGAAAATAAAAATGGTTGAACCAATTAAAATGACGACAAGAGAGGAAAGGGAAAAAGCATTAAAAGAAGCCGGATATAACACTTTTCTGTTACATTCAAGAGATGTATATATCGATCTGTTGACAGATAGCGGCACAAGTGCTATGAGTGACAGACAGTGGGCGGGTATGATGCTTGGAGATGAAGCTTATGCGGGTAGTGTAAAT
>Ga0256913_10001646_pt1 | contig 11472 bp, 5 predicted proteins | sample Axial_MatmetaG_FD_185970 | JGI IMG/M metagenome (GOLD analysis project Ga0256913, IMG submission 185970) | Deep-sea worm associated microbial mat communities from Axial Seamount, Juan de Fuca Ridge, Pacific Ocean - Axial_Mat | ecosystem: Environmental > Aquatic > Marine > Oceanic > Microbial...
GTGGTTCGCAGCATGTTAACATAAGGATCGTAAACCGTTTTATTCCAAACCGAGTTGGAAGCATGAATGTAAGCCGAAGCGTATTTTGCATTGTTAAGACCGTAAGCGTTAACCACTTTTGCCCATAAAAGTTTAAAAGCCCTGAATTTGGCAATTTCCATAAAATATTCCGAACCAATGGCAAAATGGAATCTGATTTTAGGCGCAACCTCATCAACGGAGAGGCCATTATCGGTAAGATAGGTGAGGTATCCGGCACCCATGGCCAGGGCATAGGCCAGTTCGCTAACAACCCCGCTGCCACTATTGTGGAAAATGTGTGCATTTACGGTTATTAAGTGAAAACCGGGCAGATGTTTGCCCGCTTTAAAAAGCGCGGTTAGTTTTTGAAAATCCTCTGTTTCATTATTTTGAAAACGGCCTGTTAGCGAAAGGGTTCCCAGCGGGTCGTAATTTACCGAGCCTTTAACTTTTTGCAGGTCGCGGTTATATTTTTTGGCCAGTTTATCAAATGCGGTAACTATTTTTAATTCATCTCCTCCCGAAAAATTAATTTCCATAATATCGGAACGGATGTTTTCCATCAGGTTTTCCAAATCCTTTTCATCCGGATTTAGTCCTTTCCGAAAAATAAATCCTAACGCATCAACCCCGCGCATCCTTATATCAAGGGCTTTAACGTTGGCTTTATAGATATCATTTACTTTAATATCCTGTCGTACCAGCCAGCGGTTTTTGGTTCTGTTTTTTCCCCGCACAAAGGGAAAAGTACCCGGCCGGTTATGCAGATAAGGTATGTTGCTTAAATCTTCTTCGCGATAAAACGGTTTTATTTGAAACCCTTCGGCTGTTTTTCTAATCAGCTTTTCGTAAGGTTTACCTTTTAAATCTTTAATGATTTTCGCTTCCCATTGTTGGGTTGTAACAGGCGGAAACTCATTAAATAAGCTGTTTTCTTTTTTCATTTGTTTTCTCTTTCATCAGTTGTGAAATAATAAACAAAAGTAATAATTCTTTAAAACCACATATCTGAAATCAAACTAAATTAACAGATTATCAGGATTTGAAAATATAATAATTTGATTTGGCCAATTCCGGTTCTGTGTTTTACAAAATCACCGTTAATAACCGCTTTTTTAATACTTTTACCTTTTTATCAAAATCAACAAATTATGAAACTCCGATCAATCGTTTTTAGCCTTCTTTTGTCGCTGTTAATCAGTAATATTACAATTGCCGGCGAAGGTATGTGGATACCCATGCTGCTGAAACAGCTTAACGAAAAACAGATGAAAGCCATGGGCATGAACATCACTGCCGATGATATTTATTCCATAAACCACTCCAGCCTTAAAGATGCCATTTTGCTTTTCGGGCGCGGATGCACTTCGGAGATTATATCGAAAGACGGGCTGTTGTTAACCAACCACCATTGCGGTTTCGGTGCCATTCAAAAACACAGTTCGCTTGAACACGACTACCTTACCAACGGCTTTTGGGCCATGAACAAAAGTGAAGAGCTGGTTAATCCCGGGCTTACCGCCACCCTGATGATAAAAATGGAAGAGGTTACCGCACAGGTTCTGGAAGGTGTTACCGACGATATGACCGAAAAGCAGCGTAAAGCCAAAATAGCCGAAAACAGCAAAAATATTGTTGAAACATTTGAAGCCGGGTCGGAATATCAGGCAAAAATCAAATCCTTTTTCAAAGGAAACCAATATTATATGATTGTTACCGAAACCTTTAAAGATATACGTCTGGTGGGTGCTCCACCTTCAAACATTGGTAAATTCGGCGGCGATACCGACAACTGGATGTGGCCCCGTCATACCGGCGATTTTTCGCTTTTCAGAATATATGTGGGCCCTGACGGCAAACCGGCCGAATATTCGGAAGACAATATACCCTATCAGCCAAAGTTTTATTTCCCCATTTCGCTTAAAGGCATTGATGAAAATGATTTCACCTTTGTATTCGGATATCCGGCACGCACCAACGAGTACCTGCCCTCTTACGCACTCAGGCTGATTACCGAAATCGAAAATCCTCAAAAAATAAAACTGCGCCAAACACGTCTGGATATTTTTAATAAATATTCAACCGGCGACCCGAAAGTACGTATTCAGTATGCTTCAAAAGATGCACGCGTTGCCAACTACTGGAAAAAGATGATTGGCGAAACCCGTGGAATTAAGCGGCTTCACGGAATTGAAAAAAAAGAGAACTTTGAAAAAGCATTTCAAAAATGGGCAAACTCATCGCCCGAACTGCAACGCGATTATGGCGACCTCCTTCCTTCCTTTAAAACCGCCTATTCACAACTGGAACCTTATAACCTTGCCTATGATTATGTGGTGGAAGCGGGACTTGCCATTGAACTGGTCGGTTTTTCGCGGAGCTTCGAAAAACTGGTAAAAATGAGCCGGGACAAACAAATACCGGAAAAAGAATTAAAAGCGGAAACGGAAAAATTGCAGCGTTATGCAGCTCATTTTTTCAAAGATTATTACAAACCCATCGACAAAGAGGTGATGGCTGCCATGCTGGAACTGTACGATGCAAACATGAGCAGTACTTACAAACCGGCATTTTTAAATACCATCGGTAAAAAATACAAAGATGATTATGAAAAATATGCCGATTTTGTTTTTGAAAAAAGTTTTCTTGACGATGAAGATAAGCTAACCGGCTTTTTAAAAAATTACAAACGTAAAGATTACAAAAAGCTGCTAAAAGATCCCGCATATCAAATGGCACTTGACATAATGGGGTTGTATAAAGAAAAGGTACAGCAACCAAGGGCATCGGTTAACGGAACCATCGACAGTTTGATGCGCCTGTATATGAAAGGACAAATGGAAATGGAATCGGGCAGAACGTTTTACCCCGATGCCAATTTTACCCTTCGCGTTACTTACGGCAAAGTAAACGGCTACTCACCACAAGATGCGGTGGAATACGACTACACCACCACGCTGGAAGGAATCATGGAGAAAGAGAACCCCGATATTTACGATTATGTGGTGGAAGAGCGGTTAAAAGAACTTTACCGAAACAAAGATTACGGACAATATGCCGGAGCCGACGGTAAAATGCACATTTGCTTTATTGCCGGTAATCATACCACCGGCGGCAATTCGGGAAGTCCCGTACTCAATGCCGACGGCCAGCTGATAGGGGTAAATTTCGACCGCTGCTGGGAAGGAACCATGAGCGATTTGATGTACGACCCTAAAATGTGCCGCAACATCACCCTTGATATTCGTTATTTCCTCTTTATCCTCGACAAATATGCCGGAGCCGGCTATCTGCTTGATGAAATGAAGTTGATAAAAAACAACTGACCGTTATTGTTTTATTAACTTTTGGGTTCCCAAATAACAGTGGGTACCCGATACAACGGAAACAAAGTAAATGCCCGGGGGTAAAAACCGTAAATCAAGTTTGTTGCCCGAAACGGAAGTTGCGTTGTTGTGTTTCACCATTTTACCCTGTATATTGTAAACATACAGATTCAGGTTTTGGTTTTCAAACTGCGAATCAACATGCAGCGTATAATTTCCGGTTGAAACGGAAGGATATACATTAAACAAACGCTTCTGTTCTTTATGCAAACCGGTTATACCGTTTAATATATCACACGAAGGAACCCAGTAATTTCCCGAAATGGTGATCATGGATAACAGCCTTAACGTATTGTCGTAATAACCGCCGTTAGCCGTATTAGCCAACAATATACGGGCATAAAGTTTATCCAGCCACTGCTGATTGGAGGTGTCGAGCATGGCACCTGCTGTAAAAGGAGCCGTAAACGAGTTATCACTCCAGCTTGCCGCAACACTTCCGTCAAGGTAATAGCCTGCATGGATATTGTTGGTGCTGCCTCCGGTTGACTCCAACAGCCAGTTATCGATTTTTAACACGGCCTCTTTTGCCCGTTCATCGCCAAAAATCAGATAATCGGTTGCCAAACGCCACGGATCGCGGCAGGCGTTATAGGAATAATTTCCATCCAAATCACCTTCCAGATAATTGGGGGGTGCCGGTTGAGCATCACCATCCACATCAACAATAAAATCGGGCAACAATCCGGTTTGAGGACTATAGCCTGTTTGCATTTGGTCGATCAGGTTATAACATTTGTCAACAACAAAATTCCAGCCGGAATCTTTAACGGCGCACTCAAATGCCCGGAAATGGTCCATAATAAAATCGGAAGTTCTGGTACCTTTCATATAGTTCCCGCCGTCAACCCAGTCGCCAAGCTTAACCGTATAATAATCCTGATTGATATCGCCTTTTGAAGCATTTTCACCCATCAGGTCTTTAATTACCAGCACAGCCTCTTGAAAATAATTGATGGCACCCCCGCTTCCCCACTGGGCATGGGCAAGCAACAACCCGAAAGCTATGTCGATATCACCGTCGGAGGCAGAATCGGGACCGTCGGAATTAACACATCCGGTAATTTGTTTCCATGCCATTAAATGAGGAGAAATATGACTTGGATGAGCCTTGAAATATCGAAACAAACCGTTGAAAATGGTTTTTGCTTCCGGATCATAACCGGCCATCAGCGGAACGATCATCATTCCGTATCCCATGGCTTCGGAAACGGTAACGGTGTTTCCCTCATCAAAAAACACATAATATTGATCAGGCTCACAACCGTTGATAAGATATTTTGCTTTCCAGGCATCATAGTACGACCTAACCTGATTGTCAAGCTCGTCCTGTGTAAACTGCCGGGGTTTTATGTGGGTGTGATAATTTGTATGTTGAGGAAAAGGGAAATGCTGGGCATTAGCTGCCGTAAGCAATAGCCCTAAAAATAAGGTAAATAATATTTTTTTCATTTTAATAAATATAAATTGTCGGGTGATAAAACAATAAAATCATTTATATCGTATTTTTCAGAAAATGATTTTGGTATTGAAGGTTTTCTTTTTGGGTTCCACTTAAATTCATAGGCTGTTATTTTCCCGTCAACCTCTTCAACAAGGTCAATTTCAGCACCATCGTATGTTCTCCAAAAATAGGTATTGCTAAATCGTTCTCTGTAGTCTATAATTTTTTTGATTTCCGAAATGCAGTAATTTTCCCAAATAGCACCCATATCATTTCTTTCATCAGGTGCTGCAAAATTGTTTAATACGGCATTACGAATACCTGTGTCGTAAAAGTATATCTTTTGTCTTTTTTTAAGTTCATTTCGTAAATTTCTATTAAATGAACCAAGCCTGAAAATGATAAAACTTTTTTCCAGCAGTTCAATATAACGCATAACTGTTTCCTTTGATATACCCAGCAATGTTGCCAACTCGGAATATGAAACCAGATTGCCAATTTGTAACGCCAATGCTTTTAACAGCCTTAGAAGTACATCAGGATTTCTGAGATTTTCGAATTTAAAAATATCTTTAAACAGATAATCACCCGTTAATGATAATAATTTCATTCTTTTCTCTTTAAGCGGCAAATCAATTACCCCCGGATAGGAACCGTAAATCAATAATCGTGATAAGTTTTCTAAAACAAATTGCCAGCCGTTGGTTTCATATATCTCTCTTAAGGAAAGGGGATAAAGCGAAAACGAAAAATTACGTCCTGTTAACGGTTCACCTGTTTTATTTGACAGGTCAAAACTACTTGAACCGGTTGCTATCAGTTTTACAGAAAACCTTTTGTCATCGAAAATCAGCTTTAAAATCTTTCCAATTTCAGGAATTACCTGTGCTTCATCAAAAGCAATAATTTTACTGTTATCAAACAATGCTTCAATACCCGGCATATCAAGACTGGTTAATATTTGATAATTAGAGGGGTGTTCACAGTTTATTATTTTAAATGCTTTATGCTTTTCCGCCAACATTTCCAATAAAGTAGATTTGCCGGTCTGCCGTGCGCCAAATAATAAAATTACTTCCGGATTGTTAAGATGGCTGTCTATTTTTTTAGCAATTTCCCTGATATACATTTTGATTTTCTTTTTGCAAAGATATGTTTTATTGCGGGAAAAATCAAATTAACTCTCCGTTTTTGGCCTAATTCGGAGAGTTTAATCTCCGTTTTTGGCCTAATTCGGAGAGTTAGCTCTCCGTTTTTGGCATGAATTTAATAAAAAAAGCTGCCCTGTATTTTGATTAGGTTTCAAAATTAGGGCAGCTTTTAACAAATTTATAAATAATAAACTTAGCTCGGTTTATTTTTTGCGAACCAGTTTCAGGTAAGCTTCATCAGGGTCACCGGGTACAGCACCTTCGTTTTCCAGATCATCTATATTGTAATAATCAGCCAGATTATCCGGGAAAGTATTGTCGTAACGAATCCATAAAGTATCGGCGGTAAGTTTTAAGATTTGATAATCGTAACCTTTTGATTCCATACCGAGAGAAGCCTGATTGGTAAGGTGAATAACATAAGCACCCGGCATCATGGTTCCGTTAATGTCGGTTTCAAAAGTAAGGGTGTCGTTGATGTTATCAATGTGCTCAACACTCCAGCTTGCAATCATTGGCGACTGGCCGTTGTTGTAACCTTCAAAAGCAACATCTTCCCAAATTCCGGGAGCTGCACCGTAATTTCTAACGGCATACCATGCCCAGTTAACCATAAAGGCAGTTCCGAAGTTGTTTACATATTCCATTTTAGCATTGAGTTTAAACTGATATTCGTCATCCAGGCCATCTTCAGGAAGATCGCCCTCTTCGCTTTGCCACCAGCTGTCATCAATGGGATTAAAGTAAACGGTGTCGGGCTCGCTGATACGGGGGCCGTCACCCATTGTTCCGGGGCCGGTAGCCCAAACCCATACGGCTTCGCTTTCGCCGGTTTCGGCATTGTAACCCGAAAGCGCAATGTTAACTTCGTTAAAAATATCGGGATCGCCTTCATCTACATTAACACTAATGGTAGCCTGTGTGTCTTCTTCACGGCCTTTGGCAGTACATTTTACTTCATACTGTCCGGGGAATGAGTAAGTACCGGTTACATCCTGTCCTGTAGGAGTTTCACCGTTTCCAAGATCCCATGAATAACTTACTGCATTTTCGGCAACAGCATGATAATTAACAACATTACCATTTACTTCATAGGTAATGGTTACGGGGCCAGGTTTGCCGGTGTCAACCGGATCATCATCTTTGTTACAGGCAGTAATCGTAACTACTGCAAATGCAATTAATAAATACAAAAACTTTTTCATCATTTTAATTTTAATTAGGTTGAAAATTTATTTATTGTTTGATATACTTTATAAAAATTTATCAGGTACAAGTTGTTTACCAAATATCACTCAAATCAAGTTGGTCCTGCGGAATTGGAAAATGGTTATGAACTCCTTCAATAAATCCATACTGACCAAACACCTCTTCTCCTCTTCCCTGGCGGACAACATCCCAAAAGCGATGTCCTTCCATGGCAAGTTCCACCCTGCGTTCGTGATAAATGGCTTTAATACCGCTATACGGGGTTGTACCTAATCCTGCCCGGTCGCGTACTTTTTGTAAAGGGGTTTGCCAGTCGCCACCGGCATGGAAAGCCGCTTCGGCATTCCATAACAGCACCTCGGCATAACGTATTAAAATCCAGTTTTTGGAAGCATCCGAAAAATCGGCAGGTTGCTGCGATGCCGGCAAACAATATTTTTGATTGCTGTAATGATCGATATTGGTTGGGAAAGTTGTATTAAAAGTTGACTCATCGGGCGTGCCGGCCCACAATGTTTCTCCGTTACGGATAATGGTGGCTTCTCTTCTTACGGAATCTGCCGCTTCATATTCATCAACCAAATTTTGTGTCGGACAGTTAAATCCCCAGCCACCAATACCCGCAAAGGGATGATTACGTGTTTCCATATAAACGCAAACCATTGTGCCTTCGTTTTCGTTTCCATAATCGCCGTTACCGGTCTCTTTAAACTGAATGGAAAAAACAATCTCTTCGTTGTTTTCATTTTCCATTTTAAAAACATCAGCATAATCGGGCATCAAAGCATATTCGCCGCTATTGATAATTTGATCGGTAACCTGTTTGGCTTCGCTCCATTTTTTCTGATAAATGTATGCTTTAGCCAAAAAAGCCAATGCTGCTCCCTGTGTGGCACGTCCTACATTTTCGGGGTCTTGCTGTGTACGTGAAGGCAAAACCTGAGATGCCTGCTGAAAATCGTTTTCAATAAATGCCCACAAATCGTTGATGTCGGCAAGGGGTTGCTGATATTCGCTGGGAGACAAAACATGATCAACCAACGGTACGCTGCCAAAGGTTTTTACCAGTTCAAAATAAAAATAACCCCTTACAAACCGGGCTTCGGCAATCAGTTGTTTTTTGGCATCGTCCGATATCATGTCAGCGGTCATTTTTTCAATATTTTCCATTGCCGTATTGCAACGGTTTATGCCCACATAATAATTTTTCCATGCCGTATTGAGCATATAATTATCAGGGGTATAATTAAAGGCAATCAAGTTGTCCATCCAGTCCTGATCGTTACCTACATCGCCGCCTTTCCATCCGTCGCGACCTATAATATCTCCAAAAAAGAAGGGTATGGTATTGTGCGTTCCGTCCCATCCCATAACATCGTAACAACCGTTAATGGCCAGTTGTGCATTGGTTTCGTTAACAAAGAAATCTTCCATTACCAACGTGGGCGGTTTCACATCCAGAAACTCTTTTTTACAGCCGGCGGTTAAAAACATTAAAGCTGCTGCAACACTTATTAAATATATGTTTACTCTTTTCATAACACTCTGATTTTAAAATAAGAGATTTAAACCAACATAAAAGGTACGCGGGCTGGGATATCTGGCGCGGTCAATTCCGCGGTCCAAAGGATTGTTACCGTACCCCAGGCCTATTTCCGGATCAAATCCCGAATATCTGGTAAGTGTGAATGCGTTGGTACATCCTGCAAACACCTTCAGAGAAGAGATATCAATGTTGTTGAATATTTTTGATGGCAAAGCGTATTCCAACTGAAGGTTTTTAAGACGCAAATATGAGCCGTCTTCAATAAACCTGTCGGAACGAAGGCTGTTGTTGGCATCGTTAATGTTTAACCGTGCCATATTCGGATCATCGGTATCGCCCTCCATCATCCATCTGTTCATCAATGAGGCTTCAACATTGTACCGAACACTTGAGTTAAGGTTAAAAAACCGGGTAGCATTGAATATTTCATTACCGTAAACACCGTAAAAGAACATGAGCAGCGAAAATCCTTTATAGTTGAATTTCATGTTTAAACCGGCGGTAAAATCGGGTAACGGACTACCAATAAAATCGGTAATAAGATTTCCGTTTTCATCGGCTTTATATCTGATATCGCCGGGTGCCGCATTGGGCTGAATGGGTGTTCCGTCAGGTTTAACATAGTCATCAACTTCCTGTTGCGTTTGAAAAAGTCCGTCGGTTAAGTAGCCGTAAAAAGATGCCATAGGATGTCCCACTTCGGTGCGCGAGATATAACCCAGCTGCATAAAAGGAACGGCAGGAATATAACTGGCACTTCCCAAATCAACAACTTCATTTTTAATATGACTGAAGTTAAGTTTGAAATCGTATTTGAATTTATTTTTTGTGGTATTTCTATAACCAACCACCAGCTCTATTCCCGTGTTTTTCATTTTTGCAACGTTTGTGAACGGCATCAACTGTGTTCCCACATGGCCAGGTAAATCGGGATCGTACAACATCTGATCGGTTTTGTTGATAAAGAAATCGCCGGTAAAGGTGAACCTGTCATCCCACATGGCAAGGTCAACACCAATATTTAACGAGCTTTTTTGCTCCCAGTGCAATTCGCTGTTGGGGATTCTCGGAAAAGCAACACCGTCAACAATTTTGTTTCCGAAAACATATCTTTGTCCCGTTTCGGAAGTGGCATAATATGAATAGGGCTGCAAAGCATGGTCGTTACCCGAAATACCGTAACCCATCCGCAGTTTCAGGTTTGTTACCAAATCGACATTTTTCATAAAATTCTCTCTGTCGATTCGCCATCCGGCCGATGTCGAAGGGAAACTTCCCCAGCGATTATCCGGTCCGAACATTGAGGAACCCTGACGACGGAAGTTAACCGTCAGAAAATACTTATCCGATAAGTTGTAATTAATCCTGCCGAAATAGGAAACATATTTTACAGTACTTGCCAGTCCGTATGCCGAAGCATCCTGATTACCGGTAGCATTATCGATATAAATAAGGTTCAACTGTTCCGAAATAAGATCGGTGGCGGTAACACCAAACCATTCGTTGTAATTTTCTTCCGACTCCATTCCCGCCATCACCTTTAAATCATGTTTTCCGAGTTTGCGCGACCATGTCAGGTAGTTGGTAAAAACCCAATCACGACTTTCGTAATAATCGCGGGAAACGGAAGTTTGCGAATTTTCTTCACCGGTTTTCACAAAAAAGGTGGGCATCCAGTCGTAATTATTACCAAAAGACTGAGAATAACCGAGTCGGGAAGTAAAAACAAAATCTTTTAAAAAGGTAACGTCCGCAAAAAAGTTACCACCGATGGAATAATCTTTTAATTCGGTTTTTGTCCTGTCGAGATGAGCCACCGGATTGTTTACCGTATTATAAACTGAGCCGCCCCAGCTTCCGTCCTCTTTTTGAACAGGAGTTATGGGGTCGATGGAAATGGCTTCCACCATAATGGCATTCCACTCATCATCTTCATTAATGGGATGCCTGTTATCGCCCGAGAAAGAGATGTTCTCGCCAACCGTTAACCATTTGTATAGTTTGGCCTGTGTATTGATACGAAGGTCGAGGGCAGAATAGTCGGATTTTTTCACAATTCCCTGCTCATCGTTATAATTGGCACTCATAAACCAGCTCAGTTTATCGGAGCCGCCCGAAAAAGAGAGGTAATGGTTCATTGAAGCGGCGGTACGTGTAACCGCTTCCTGCCAGTTGGTACCGGTACCATAAGGTTCGCCCAAAGCAGGAGGCACGGGCAATCCGGCATTTTGATAAGCCTCGGAACGTAATTTTGCCCACTGTTTTGCCGTAGTAAGTTCAAGCTGCCTGTAAAGATGTCCCCATGCAAATCTGTTTTCGTAATTGATGCGCATTCGGCCCTTTTTACCTTTTTTGGTAGTGACCAAAATAACACCATTGGCACCATCGGTACCGTAAATGGCTGTTGCAGAAGCATCTTTCAAAATTTCAATGCTTTCGATATCCTGAGGATTTACCCCTCCGGTGGTGGGAACGCCGTCAACCACCCATAACGGCGGAGAGCCGTTAATGGAGCTGATACCCCGAATGTTTATCTCTTCGGGTTTGCCCGGAGCACCACTGTTTGATGTAACGGTAACACCGGCAGCCCGCCCCTGAAGGATGGACTCGATGCCTTGCTGATGGGTTTCCTGCATCTCATCACCACTAATGGATACAAGCGCACCGGTAACATCACTTTTTTTCTGAACACCATAACCTACCACCACAACCTCA
>Ga0256913_10001647_pt1 | contig 11456 bp, 6 predicted proteins | sample Axial_MatmetaG_FD_185970 | JGI IMG/M metagenome (GOLD analysis project Ga0256913, IMG submission 185970) | Deep-sea worm associated microbial mat communities from Axial Seamount, Juan de Fuca Ridge, Pacific Ocean - Axial_Mat | ecosystem: Environmental > Aquatic > Marine > Oceanic > Microbial...
CCGCTTCACGCGCTTGACGGCTGTCAACGCGTATCCGGGATAGCGCTTCATACGCCAAGCGAAACGCCAGCTCAGCTTTCTAGCTATGGCGAAAGAGCGTGACAACGCCACCACGTCGACGTCCGAGATTTTCAATCCAGCGGTCTCCAGGCAATACGCCACGGCATTCACCGGATTATGCCCGGCGGAATGCTTTATCCGGTTGAAACGTTCCTCCTCGGCGGCCGCGACCACCTCTCCATCCACAATCAACGCGGCAGCGGGGTCGTGTGCCCTCGCCGGGGTTATTCCAAGCACAACCATATTAAACAAATCCTTTCAGTAAAGAAGAATTCAACCTTCCAGCCACGTCAGTCGGATTCCACATTGCCGGCCAAACGCCGAAACAACGCCCAAAGCGAACGCTTCACCTCGAATCCTCCAACCAGGGAAAAGTCGGAAAAATAACGGACACCTATCTCCTTGACGACATCGTCGATATTTCCCGAGTCGAAAGGGGCGAAAACATATTCCCCCTCGAGACAAGCCACGTCACCGTCCAACGCCTCCAACGAAAGAAGCAATTCGTCTCCGACCTGGCAAAGCCCCGTCACGAAAGACGCCGGATTGCGGTGGCAGGCCACATCCACCATTTCGGACTGGCCCGCGGGATCGACGATTATATCGGCGATATTGACTTTCACTATTTTATGCCGTCTCATCGACACCTCTCCATTGGGGAAACCAACGTGTCATTCGAAATAAAACTTTCCGCCGCTCTCCAATTCCGGGGGATCCGAGCGGAAACGATCGCGGACATCCTCCTCATCGAAAAACGACTCTGGGGACAACTCCAGCTCGCAATCCAAAGTCCCGTCGGGTCTCCTGGGCACCGACACCCCGGCCAGCTCCAGCCATCGGGCGTCCCTCTCCATAAGAAGCGACCTGCAACTTTCCGCCGAATCCACCCCGGATTTGTTTTTGACCGGAGCGAATTCATCATCTCTTGCGGCTTCCACCACGATTGGATTCTCCGCCATAGGAATAGCATCGAAGATGAAGGTTTCAAGCTTGACTGCGTTGGGTTCGCTCGGCTCCACAAAATCACCGGAACAGTCTATGAAAGGGACTTTTTTCTCGGCACGATGCCAAGGCAGGTGGAATTTTCCGTCCTTAGTTAGGCGCTCGACGAATTTTCTCGATATCACGTGGATGGCCGGGCTGCCAAGCCTGAATAGAAGCCGTCCGTCGGCTCCCCTGGTTTCGGCCAATTCACGTGGCATATCGCTATATTCTATAATCGTCAGTTTGCCGTCCGCGACGCAATAGTTACCCAGCTTCTCGAAGGGTCCCGTTTTCTCCAACGCTCTGGAGCTCATCTCGGAACCCCGCATATCGTGAAGCCCAACAAAAAAAGGAGACACCACGGAAACAAGGGGATTGTCCACTTGAAAATAGGATATATGCTCCACTCCCGCCGACGCCATATTGTCCAACGCTCCGGATTCGCGCAACGCTAGCAACGTTCCGCCATGACCGTTCGGAGCCATCGCCAAAGCCCCCTTCGAACGTAAAAGTATCTTCCCGTCGAAGCCGATAGCCGGCATTTCGCCTTGGGTGAAGAAGAACACCGTCTCCGGAGCGACTCCGAAATAGGCATTGTCGCTAAAAAAAGAGCGCGTGGCCGCGTCATTAGTGGAACTAGTCATCACGTACCAGGGGATCTCGGCGGAAAACTTGCGCTTCGCCCTCGACAGAGACTCTGCGAACACCTGGAAAAGAGGTTTCCTTTTCACCGGCGTGACGGGATACGCTCCTTTCGGGCCGTCGAAGCCAAGACGGCTACCCTGCCCCCCGGCAACCGTCAAAGCGCAAACTTTACCGTCCGACAGCAAACGGCGTCCCCTTGCTTCCGCCTCGCTATAGAGTCTTTTTGTTTCGTCGTCCTCCGGCGCAAGCGGAAAACAATGGGGGGGGCGGATATCCTTGGGCAGCTTTGTTTCGGCAACCCGTTTGACATGGGTTTCCACTAGCGCGGACAGCTCGTCCAAATTCAATTTCTCCAACTCGGTGAAAAAACGCCTCTTGGCTTCGGCGTCCAACTCCCCGACAAAACGAATCAGATGCGATTGACCGCGACTCTCCAACTTCTCCACTACGCCGCTCTCCATCTTCGAATTCTCCCGCGTCTCCGTTTCTCTCTATCTTCTTCCTTCCGACATACGGACACTGGTAAAAAAAAAGCGCGCCATGCCCCGCATGACGCGCTTCAACATTTCAAACGATCATTCCATCTTGTCTTCGCAAAGATCGTATCCCACGATGCCCGTGAAGAAATCGGCTATCTCCACTGGATGGATATCGAACTTGAAAATAATAAGCCAGCCACCTTCCACGCCGACGGACCAAAAGTCGCGGACCTTGTCCTTGTACAATTTGTCGTCGGGACTCAATATCCTAGCTTTGCTGTCTTTTATGATGCAAACAGGAGTGGTGCCAAAAGTCGGATCAACCGCCCTGACCTCGGACGCCAAAGGAACGAGTTGGAAGTTGTAGCCATCGTTGTAGCCACCGCCATAGGTGCGGTTGTACGCTTTCTCCACAAAATAATCGGCTCCGTACATTCCGCCAATCTGACACCAACGCGTCAAACGGACTTCCACGCCGGACTCCGCCCCAACGCCCAAGGACATGGAGAAGATATCTCCAAGATCCATGAAAAGATTGGGAACATACATGAGAAGCGCACGTTTCATGGAATCGTCGTCGGCATCGCCAGCCTCCGCATTCTCGGCCACGACCGGCTCGGGAACCTCTTCGGAGTTGGCATTGGCGCCAACCTCGACAACCCCGGCGGCCTTCTGCTCGCCTTTCTCCGCGACATCCGCGACATCCGCTGCGTCCTCGGCATCCTCGACTTTATCGGAGCCAAAAGGCCAAAGCCAACTCCACCAGGAACCGCTTTCCTCTTTTTTCTCCTCGGACGCCTCGGCGATCTCTTTAGCGTTTTCTCCCGCTTTGGCCTCAACGGCCTTTGCGTCGGCATTCACTGCCTCGACAGCGGCGCCAGCGGCCTTCTCCACATCGCCATCGGCTCCGACAGCGACCAAAGACGTAGACAGCGCGAACGCCCCCAACAGCAACAAAACATGGCTTTTCGACATTGCGATCTCCCCTGTTGTTCCTCTTGAACCTCATTAACTGGTTATACAAAACTACCCACGAACGACGAACGCCTCTAAAAAGCGCCTCGACCGCGGAAGATAGCGCGCAAAACGGAATAACGCAAGAATTTTTACCGTTTTTTTCGCGGACATAGGGGGGGAAACGAGCGTTCCGAATAGAAAAAGCGGCTTCCGTTTGCAAAAATGAGAAACGGCGCTATGGTTTTCCCCGTGTGAATGGGTCCTCCCCTCAACGCCATTTTTCGTTGGATCTGATTGAGAGGAGCCGGGCTCCGCTCCGAACTGGATTTCTCACTAGGTTCCGCGGAAAATCGAACTAAAAAAGATGACTTATTGCTATCAGTGTAGAAGAAATGTTGAACCGGTGGAAGGCGAAACGGGAAAACCGCCCACTTGCCCTTGGTGCGACTCCCAACTGCTACGCCACAAAGCCGGCGAACTTCCTCAAGGCATCTTAATCAACGGGTTCCAAGTCCTGGACGAGATTGGACGCGGGGGAATGGGGGTCGTCTACAGAGCGCGCCAGCTCAATTTGGAACGCGACGTGGCTTTCAAGGTGCTGGCGGACGACCTAGCCAACGACACGGAATTCGTGGAACGGTTTTTCAGAGAGGCCCGTTCCGCGGCCAGCCTGAACCATCCGAACATCGTTCAAGTCTACGACGCGGGAAGCACGCCCGACGGGATATATTTCTTCGCGATGGAACTGATAACCGGGGAAACGCTGGAAACGAAAATAACCAAGCAAGGCGCTCTCTCTCCGAAAGAGGCCTTGAAGATAGCGGTGAAAATGGCCGACGCCCTGCACTACGCATGGGAAACCCAAAAACTCACCCACGGAGACATCAAACCGGACAACATAATCCTCGGTAGCGCCGGCAGCGTGAAATTGGCGGATTTGGGCCTCGCGAAATGCGCGCACGACGACACCATGTCCACGGAGGGGGTGATGGCGACTCCGCTCTACGCTCCTCCTGAAGTGATCAGCGGCGACATCCTGCGGGCGGGATTCCACTCCGACATGTATTCTTTCGGAGCCACTCTCTATCACATGCTGGCTGGAACGCCGCCTTTTCCTGACGACGACCCCGAGGCGGTCCTCCAAAAACATTTGGAGGAAACCCCTCGCCCCGTGACGGAACACAACTCGAGCATCGCTCCAACATTGGCGCAAGTAGTCAACTCCCTGTTGGAAAAAGACCCGGAAAACCGTCCCCCCTCGTGGGACACGGTGCTCAAGACTCTGAAAAAAATACGCGAGCCCGAGCTTTCCGGAAAGGTTTTCCACACACACTCCCACTCCCCCTCCATCGACGCAGAGGAGGAGCACCACCTCGATGAAGACAAGGAGAAAAATTTTCCTTTGATGGCCCTGCTCGCCGTTCTAGCGTCCTTGGCGCTTCTCCTAGCCCTCGCCATAGGCGCGGTGATGGCTGGAGATAAATTCGGATGGAGCGCTAAAGCTAAAGACTCCACCACAAACGGAAAGCAAAAAAAGGAAGACACGCCCTCGGAGATTTGGAGCGAACTGAAACCGTCAATCGCCACAATGGACACCGCTACCGCCGTGGACACATTGGAAACACTTGTGGAGAAGTACGGGGACAAACTACCGAAGGAGGTTCTCTCCATATTGGAGGAGAAGCGCGGATTGCTGAAAAACGAGCGTGAGAAAGCGGAAGCGGAGAAAAAGAGGAAAATCCATTTCCGCTCCAATGTGAGATCTCTCATCACGGACTTGAAGGATTTGGATCCGCAAGACGAGAAAACACCCGTCTCACGCATAGAGAAAATAGCGAAACGCATGGAATCCATATTGCAGAAGGCATCGAAAGACCCTTCTTTGGATTTAAGTGTGGACGAACGTGGTTTTTTGAACAAGAAATATATGGGAATCTCCTCCCGTTTAATCAAATACCGTGAGAAAATGAGGAAACTGGAGCGGGAAAAAGCGGAGCTGGATCGGCAAGAACGCATAGCGGAGGCGGCGAGGAGACAGAAAGAAGAACAACTCCAGAGAAAAGAGGATTTGGAAATATGCGCCATGATCAACGATTACTACACGACGCTGGCGGACTTCCTGGAACAACGAAAAATAGCGGCCTTGTCCCCACTCTCCTCTTGGGGTGTGGACGCGTCGGCTACTCCTGCGGCATATTCGCCGCGTGTGGCGTTTTTAAACAAGACGGTAGCGCCGTCCGCGCCAAAACTTCCAATGACACTGAAAAAACACGAGGACGCCCTGGTGGGGAAACCCCTCCCCGCTGACGAATGCGCTAAAACACTGCCGAAACTGGTCAACTTCAAAATCAAAGAAATAACGGCATCAGGCATAAAGCTGGTGATGGACAACGATCAAGTCGTTTTGGGGCAAACTCTCAAATGGACTTTGATTCCAAGGAAAATGCTCACGGCTATTATCACCGAGATATTGCTGGCTCAGGACGGGCCGAGATTGAGCAAAGATGATCTCAACGCTGTACTCTCGTTCGTATTGCTCTACGACAAGGAGCATTTCGACGCGGTGTGCCGCAAATTGGAAACCCACGGGCATACCGTCGAAAAGATATGGACGATTCTACTGGAAGACTTCTCCATAGCGCCGGAGGAGCAAGCGGCGATAGAACAATACATTCCATTGAAACAGGCTCTCGACAACGGAAACCTCACGGGCGCCGCGGGAATCCTCGTCAAAATACTCCCCACATTGAAGACAACCGGTTTCGGAAAACGATACGCCAACGAATTCAAGCGAATTGAAAGGGATTTGCTGCCAGTAAGCCCGACCATAGCCGCCTTCAAACTCGTAGAACTGTGCGCGGAACAGAAAACTCCGGAAGCACAATTCAACATGGCAATGGTTATTCGATCCAGATTCAACAACATCGTCGACGCGCTCGATAAAAAAAGCTCCGACAAGCTCTTGTATTGTGAACAATCATCCCTCGCCGTCCTAATGAAGGAAAGCGGAGTGAAAAGCATAGGTGACAACAGAGTCCCTTTCTACTACTGGACCAAGGAGAAACAAGGAGCGGCGTGGGTCTACTACTTGTTACTGAAGAGAAGCGGGAAGCTCGACAAATCCCCGGAAGTGCTCAAATCCACGTGTTTGGCCGCCGCGCTGGACAGCGGGAAATGGGGATTGGTGTCCACTACGCTGAAATCGAAACAAGTCGCGTCACTGAACACTTTGACAAAACTCAGGCTACAGACGTGGGCCCCGTCCTTGACATTCGCTCGGGGAACGGCTCTTGAAAGGATCGGTGACGGAACCAAGCGGAAAAGCGTATTGGCCGATTTCACGACTATGCGTAAGAACACACACGACCCAAGAATCCTAGCGATAACCAACTCACTGGCTTTGGAATACGCCATCTCCACACGGCAATCGCTCGCCCCTATAGCCAAAAAACCAATCCCGGAGTCCGTGATCGGATTACGCGTGGCTATTCTGCGATTTCTAACGATTTTGGAAAATCCAAAGGAAAGTTCCGGAAAAATACAACTGGCTAAAAAAACACTCGTGCGCAAACTATTGAAAAATCCAGCCACGCGCCCCGACGCGGCACTCATCGACATCGCTGTGGAATTCTCCAACGGCGCCGCCATGGATAGAGCCAAAATAGCCAAAATTATCCGACTCAAGCCCAAATTCCCAAACACTACGGCGCGCGTCATAACGTCCGCCATCGCAAAACGGCACGCTCTGGAGGAGCACAGCATGTTCGCGACCGCCACGCTCACCGCGAAACCACTCCCGGGCGAGATCGCATTGTTGAAAGTGGCGAAAAACGGATTGGCTCCAAATATCGTCTCGAAAAACCTATGGAGACGCGTTTGCACCTTGGAACTAGCGGCAAAACCTGTCGACATGATGGCGGAAACCGCGGACGCTCAACTCAAACGCTATTGGATATCGACAACTCCGTTTTACATCGGCCTGATCACGCTGAAAGCCGGCGCGGAGATCGCCGCGGGAAAAAATCCTAAAACACGGACTCTAGCGGCATTGAAACGCTATATCGACGCGTCACCCACGGCATCCGCGTACGACACGAAGGTGCTGGAAATGGCGGATAGCGAAATACCCGCCGAAATAGTGAAAAGCCTCTTCAAGTCAAACCAACCAGAAAAGGCCATAGTGTGCGCTATGTTCGGAATCATGTTGCGGGGAGACGATCCGAAAACGAAATCGGAAATAGTCAAGGTATTAAACGACAACTACAGCCTAATGACGTGGGAAGAGCGACTCATGACCCGCCGCGTCCAAGCTTGGAGGAAATAACGACATGTCCAGAATTCTTATCGTCGACGACGAACTGAGCATCGTGGATGTCCTGAAAAGCCTACTCGAAAGGGAGGGGCACAAAATAGCCACGGCGTCCGACGGCGCGTCGGCCCTCAAAAAACTCAAAGAAGACGTCTTCGACCTCCTGATAACCGATATCAGGCTACCGGAAGTGGACGGGATAACCCTCCTACGCCAAGCTCGGGAGTTGCAGTCCCACTTGGCGGTCATAGTGATCACCGCCTACGCCAAGGTGGACAACGCGGTGGAGGCGATGAAAAACGGCGCGTTCGACTACGTGACGAAACCCTTCAAATTCGACGAGATACTTCTCACCGTCCAGAGAGCGCTCACCTATGAGCAAACCCTGGCGGAAAACGAAGTTCTCAAGTCCTCCCTAGACACCCACCTCCACTTCAATTGCCTAGTGGGTGACTCGGAACCGATGCGACGGGTTTACAAGCTCATAGAAAAGGTGGCGCGCACCGAAAGCACCGTCCTGATAACGGGACCCAGCGGGACAGGAAAGGAACTCGTGGCAAAAGCCCTCCATTCCGCCAGCGCTAGGTTCGAAGGTCCATTCGTCGCTATAAACTGCGCCGCGATGCCGGAAACACTATTGGAATCGGAACTGTTCGGGTACAAAAAAGGCGCCTTCACCGGAGCCACGACTAACAAAAAAGGATTGTTCGAGGCGGCGAACACGGGCACCATATTCCTAGACGAAATAGGCTCGATCCCCTTGAATATGCAAATGACACTCCTCAGAGTTCTTCAGGAAAAAGAGATCCGAAGGGTTGGCGGGACGGAGGACATAAGGGTGGACGCCAGAGTCGTAGCCGCCACAAACGAAAGCCTAGAGGATAAAATCAAAGAGAAAACATTCAGGGAGGACCTGTATTACAGACTCTCGGTCATACCAATAGAATTACCTCCTCTCGCGCGGCGGTCCAGCGACATACCTCTCCTGGTGGCGCACTTCCTGCGGCAATTCAACGAAAACAACTCGCGCTCGGTGGAATTGTCATCCGCCGCCATGAAATCCCTCTCCGAATACGAATGGCCGGGCAACGTGAGGGAATTGGAAAACACTATCAAAAGCTCCGCGACACTCTGCGACGAGGAAAGAATAGACTGGAAAGACTTGCCGGAAAAAATCACGGGCGAATCCCCAGGCGCGAAAACGGGCAAAAGCGTGGCGAACGCCGCGAAGAAAAACAGCGACCTCAAAACATACATGCGCAACGTCGAGGCGGCATATACGAAAAGCGTCGTGGATGATTGCGAAGGCAACAAGGAACTGGCGGCAGAGAAATTGGGAATAAGCATCGCCACGCTATACCGAAAAATGAACGCACAGCAACAAGACGACTGACCACGTGAACATGAAAGCCGCCGCAACAACTCTAACGCTCGCTTTCCCCGCCCTCGTCTGGGCACTAGCCGCCTACACCGCGCTCAACAAACTCTCTTGGGGGAGAATTCGGAGAGTCGAGGCGAAAAACAAAGCCATGGCGGAAAAAATGGAAAAATGGCTCGACGCGAAGGAAACACACAACACGGCTCTGGCATTCATCGCAGCCGCCTTCCTCGTAGCGCTCATGGCAGCAATCCTAGACCTTACACGACAACTCGCGACCGCCGTATCCCACCCCGAAAGCATCGCGGTAGCCACAGCGGCAACCCTAATCATACTGCTAGTGGCGGAGGCTATTTCCAACGCCGCGGCGATGCTGTGGGACGCGCAAATACTAAAACTGGCGATACCCCTAGCCCTCATAATCGAAAAATCCCTGTTGCTACCGACAATCGCCACGTCGAAATTCCTAGCCGGTAAACTGGAAAAACTGCGACCGGAAAACTCTCACGGCGAAATAACGACAACCGAGGACGAAATACTCTCACTCGTGGAACAAGACGAGGGGGAAGGCGAGGACGGGGCATCTTTGGAGGAAGACGAGAAGCGAATGATCAAAGGCGTATTCGAACTGGACAACACGAAAGTCAGGGAGATAATGACACCTAGAGTCGATTTGAACGCCATCCCGGCGGCGACATCTCCGGACGACGCCATCCGATCCTTCGTCGAAACCGGGCACTCCAGAATACCGGTTTACGACGGAAACGTCGACAATATAAAGGGAATACTATACGCGAAAGACCTGCTGGACAAAGAAAAAACCCTGACTAAAAAACTCGCGGAACTGGCGAGAACGCCCATTTTCATCCCGGAAACGAAGGAAGTGGGGGATCTTCTCGAGGAGTTCAAAAAAAACAGAAATCATTTCGCGGTCGTAATAGACGAATACGGCGGCACGGCGGGAATAGTGACGTTGGAGGACATAATAGAAGAGATCGTGGGGGAAATACGCGACGAGCACGACCTGCAGGAAGACGACGCGCCCACCCATCGGATCATATCCGACAACACGGCGGTATTCGACGCCAGAACCCCCATCGACGAGGTCAACGAAATACTCGACCTGGACATCCCGGACAACGACGACGTGGACACTATCGGTGGTTTGGTGTGCGGAGAAATCGGAAGGATCCCGAAAGTCGGCGAAAAACTATCCATCGCCAACGGAAAACTCCAAGTGGAAATCCTCCAAGCGGATAAAAGACGAGTTCTCGAACTTAAAATAACGCGCCTAGACGGGGAACAAGGGGGAAAGCACCCTGCCCGTCGCTAACAAACGGCTATGGCAAAGCGGAATAAAAAACATATCAACGAGGCGGAGTTGCAAGCGGCATGGCGCCGCCTTCCGGCCGGAAGCGATTTGGAGATTGCAGACGGACGGAAAGCAACCGTCGTATTCCCCGGAGTTTGGAACCTCGACGCCGGACCGGATTTCCTCGACGCCGAAATCGCGTTGGACGGAAAAAATATCGCGGGCGACGTGGAGATACACGTGAAAACCTCCGATTGGATTCGCCACGGACACAATGGAGACCCTAAATACGACAATGTGGTATTGCACGCCGTGGCGGACGACGACTTGGCGGACAATCCACAGGAATCCCTCGCGGGAAAACTCCCGGACGCGCCACTGGCAATCATTCAACCCGCTAAATCCCGGGCGAACCTCGCGGATTCGGATAAATTCCCTTTGGGAACATGTGGAGATCTGTTCTCATCGATGGACGACTCGCAATTGCGTTCCCTTCTTCTAGCGGCGGGACGAAAACGCTTCAACCTGAAAAGCGGGAGAACGGCCGCTTCCATGCTCGAACATGGCGTGGACTCGACGCTGACCCTTCTCATTTTCGACGCGTGCGGATACCAAAACAACAGGGAACCATTCAAAGAACTCTTCCACAGATTCCACTCGCACGCCACAACCTCGCGAGAAGACGCCGAAGCCGCTCTTTGGGGAGAGTCCGGACTCGTCCCGGACCCCGTCGCGGTGGAAATGGAGCCGGAAATGAAATCCTTCGCGTCGACTATATGGGACAGATGGTGGAAGATTAGAACCCGCTCCACATCGCCGATAGAATGGCGACGATCGGGAACACGCCCTCTCAACTCTCCGGAACGAAGACTCGCCGCTCTCTCCGCGCTACTCGCGAAAATGAACGCCGGACCATTCGCCTTCCTCGCGGAAATCGCGGAAAGGTCCGAATCGCCGAAACAACTGCTGGACAACGTTGTCGCAGCTTTCGAGGTGCATCATCCTCTATGGGACAACTGGACGACTTTCACGGCGAAATCACGCAAACCAGCGGCCGTCATGGGTGCGTCCAGAGCTCTCGAAATAACCATCAACGTCGCTCTCCCGGCCCTCGAGGCGTGCGCATCGTTCAAATCCAAAACAACCCCCGCCAGAGCGCCTCTCCCCAAACACATAGGCGACATGGCGAGAGAAGCCTTTGAAATGGCCCCGGCATCACAAAAAAACCGAATCACTAAAATGGCCGCGCTGAAATGGCTCGTTCCACCGTCCAGATTGGGGAAAGTGATAACCAACGCGAACGCCCTACAAGGAGCCATACACATATATAAA